>VOFG01002080.1_pt1 | contig 32338 bp, 54 predicted proteins | sample 5384171 | NCBI WGS metagenome assembly VOFG01 (sample SAMN12384726, study PRJNA508395) | human gut metagenome | isolation source: healthy gut F | host: Homo sapiens
TTTAGAATATGCTGCACAGGATATTGCCTATATCGAAGCCTTTGGGAAAAAAACTTGTGATCCATACCATAGCCGTCTGTCCGGTATCAAAGAAGATACTATTTCTGGGTACACTTTGTCTGGACTATTGGCATTGCTTGATGATCCGGCATTTGTTCAGTGCCATAAGAGTTATGCCGTGAACAAATCCCATATCGAGAAAAATTGACAAATCTGGGCGGAAGATTTGTCTGAAAGGATTTACAGATACAATCCCCGTCGGAAATAAATATCAGGCCGAATTGTGGGGGTAAACATGGACTTTCTAATGAATCTGATACAGTTGGGATTGGATGCGGGAATACTGGCTCTCTGCTGTGAAGTCGTTTTCCGGCAAAAATCAGAAATAAAGGCAAAAGATTTTTTCATTTTTCCCATTCTTCTTGTTACTTTGTGTTGTACCGAGAGTGGATTTTTCTGTCGGAGCAAATATGACGGCATCTTTCCGCAGTGAAGGCTTTGAAATACTACCAGCAGACAATATTGTTGGATTGCTGTTTTTGCATTTTTGCAGTATTGTTGTTGAGCAGTATTTTCTTCGGCTCCAAATCCAGCGGAACGGTTTTCTGCGGCACAATGGCGGCCTTCTCCATTTTTTCTGTTCGTCAAATGCCTGTGCGCGGTTCTTTTTGCTGTCTGCGGGAGCTACGGATATTTACCCTGTTGGGCAGCCGTATAGCGGCGTTGTGCCTATAGTCGTACTGGAGTTCACGCCACTTTTCGGCTTGATCCATCAGCTCGTCCAAAGAAGCGATTTCACAGTTCTGATCGTATCTGCCAATATCGCTGTCCTTCTCATGGCAGTGCTTTTATCCTCTCTTTTGATGTGGATAGAATTCTTTCCCATCTGTGGGTGATTATATTCTGATCCTTGCGGTGTTGCTGCTGGACAGTTCGGACGCAGGAGCAAAAGCGAATCCACATGATTGAGCAGTATGTGCCTATTGTAGAAGAATTGATCTCACAGGTTAGGCAAGGCAGCATGAATTTAATAACCGGATGATGGCGATTGAAGCTGCCGTTGCCTCTGCTGATACTTTAGAAGAAGCCCGGAAAGAAGTAGCAGGTCTTACAGGAAGTATTGGAATCAGTCTTAATGATCGGGAACTGCTCTCATGCGACAGCAAAATGATTGCCGGGATGCTGTTTGGAAAAATAAAGCAGGCAGAAGTGGCAAATCTTCACATAGAATTATCCTTACACGGTCTTTTCAAGAAAACCGTCACCCCGGAAACAGAATGGATCGAGGCCATTGGAATTTTATTGGATAATGCAATCGAAGCTTCACCGAAAGGAAGTACAATTTTTTTATCCAGTAAGAAACAGGGCGACTTTCTGGAATTGACAGTTTCCAATCCAGCTCCGCCGCTGTCAAATACTGAATTTATGGCCTTGTTTGGAAAAGGCGTAACAACAAAGGCAAAGTCGGGACGGCCACGGATTTGGCCTGTATAACATCCTACGCATGACGGAACGGTATCATGGAAAATCCATGTTGTCTTTGGCGTACTCATGCCATGAAAAAAGGGTATGAACGAGGGTTTTAAGGGAACGAAATTTATCTTGTTCCCTTAAAACCCCTCTTGTTTCCGGGCTATTGAAGCGCCTGAAAGAGTTCGATATACTGGGAAAAAACAAAGAAAGGGATGAATGAATATGATAGGCCTTGTGAGAAATGAGTGGAAAAAAGTTTTTCTGCCGGTGCTATTGACAACAGTTCTTCTGGCAATCGCCATGAGTGTGTTGTCCTGCACAATTTATCAAAACTATACACTACACTACGATTTAGAGGCATGGGAAGTTGGAACAGAACTGTTTTCTCTGCTTTATCCGCTGTTTGTTGTGGTGCCGCTATGCTGGAATTTGTATTACGAGCGCAAAAACAACTTCCTGCTCTATGTCATGCCGCGAGTGAAAATTAAGAAGTACCTGACTGCCAAATGGATTGCATATGCGCTGAACCCTTTGTATTATTGTGATTCCTTATATACTATCGGCGGTGTTTGCCCTCTATGTGAAACCGCCAGTGGTTCCTTTCGTTGAAAATCCGTTTAGCCATATATTTGAAAAAACGCATTTATAAAGACTCCACTGTTATATGCAGTTGCCCTGTCCCTTTGAGAGGCATAGTCAGCCTTTTGTAATGACCTTCGGATTTATCCTCGCTTTATACTGCAAGAACATTTTTGTAATCCTTACCGGACCGTTTATGTATTCCATTTTAGAAAATTTTGTCCTGGCTATTCTCTGCCTGGAGAGACTGCGGCTGGTCGTAGCTTTTGATCCCACAACAATCAATCCAGAGGTCGTGTCAATCTTCTCTTTCTTCTTTGGCCCAATCGTTTTAAGCATTGTGATTGGCCTGACAGCGTTTCTCCTTTCTAAGAAAAATGCTATCGTAACCATTTAGGAGTCCGTTATGATTGCGCTTATCAGGAAAAATCTCCGTTTGTGGGGATATGGAAAGTCGCTTGCCCTATTTGCCGGATGTATACTTTTTTCCATCAGCGGGAGGTTAAACGGAGGTATTGCATACGAGTGGCACATCTTGTCGGCGGTATCAGACCATTACTATCTGACCTATTTTGTGCTGCCGATTGTACTGTTAAGCTGCTTTTCCTTTATTGATGACGACGGAGAGCCAGTAATCTTACGGTTTCAAAGTTACCATTCTTATTTTCTGAAAAAATGGATTGGGGTCGGTTTGATTGCAGTCATTCTGACGGCTGTTCAAACTGGGGCAATTCTTCTGTCTGGTATTGGATTACCTTTAGGCAACGAATGGAACCTTGCTGCGGGTGCAACGGAAGCCGAGTTATTTTCCACTCTGGAACAGCTTTTTGCCAGTCCCTTGCAGGCGTTTGTCTGTTTTACCCTCTTTCAGCTTATTGGAAGTTGGCTGATATTTGGAATCTGTATGTGGATTGGGCATTTCACTGAGAGAAAGTGGACGATCCGAATTGTAATCGTTCTTTATGTCCTCTCGGCTGTGTGGATCAAGCTTCCGGCAATTCAAAATATTCCGCTGACGAGTTTTAATCACTTGCTGATTTTACACCACAATTTTGGAGAGCCGGCTCGTCCATGGATTACAGGATTCACGCTGCTGCTATTCATGCTGACAATTATGTTTTCTGTACGGTTCGCATGGCGGGGGCATTTGCCCCAACTTCGCCTGAAATGTCACGGTATTGCCGCGTACTATTCCTATGAGCTGATGACGAAACGCAATATTCTGATCCTTCTGGCCGTTGTGGTTGGAATTACGCTTTATAAAGGGCTGGGATATGGCGCAGCAGAATCCGACGCAGAATGGATATATTCGCTGTTTGCGGGACACGGAACAAGATATTTTCAGGTATTCCCATTTCTGGAAATGCTTATTACCAGCGGTGTACCGCTATACCTGCTGGCAGCTTTTGTGGAACATACGGTAAACGGACAATCTATTTTTATTTCTGTGCGTGCAAAAAGCCGTAGACATTTAGTGAAGGGGATCTTATCAGTCAGTACAAAATTTCTCATAATATATGCATTCTTTTGGCTTATGGCTGGCCTTATAGGGGCATCCCTATTCAGCACTGGATTAACAATCGTTTCTTTCAGGCTTATGCTCTATGCGGTTTTAATGAAGTGCCTTGATATATTGGCACAATAGCTGATTGTGCTCGACATCTACATTGCCACAAGACAGGTTACAATCGGTTTCCTTGTGTTAGTGGCGGAAATCTGCTCTGTATCCTTCCGGGGAATTGGGTAGCTTATTCGCCCTTTGGCCTTTCCAGCCTGACAAGAATTTCTGTTGTGGAACCGGGAATTGGAATTTCCGCTGTGTCCGCCTTTGGTATAGAGGCCGCTATTTTAACGCTGATGATTGCAGGAATCCTTATGTGGGGCTACAAGAAAATATTGAATTAGGAGGACAGAATATGAGTTCATATATTGAAGTGAAAAATGTATCAAAAAGTTTTAGCGGCAGGGCAATTCTTCAGAATATTTCCCTGCCTGTAGAACAGGGAACAACTGTTGGTTTGGTTGGCGCTAACGGCAGCGGAAAGTCGGTGCTGTTCAAGATTATATGCGGCTTTGAGAAGCCAGATCAGGGCAGCGTATATGTGCGCGGAAACCAGCTTGGTAAAAATGGCTGCGACTTCCCCGAAAGTTTGGGAGTATTTATCAATTCCCCTGGCTTTATCGGTATTTACAATGGTTTTCAAAATCTGAAATTCCTTGCGGACATTCAAGGGAAAATTGGAGAAAAAGAAATCCGACAGGCCATGAGCAAAGTGGGGCTTGACCCTGATAATAAAACGAAAGTAGACAATTATTCTCTTGGCATGAAGCAGAAATTGGGGCTTGCGCAGGCGATTATGGAGGGGCAGGATATTCTGATTTTGGATGAGCCTTTTAACGCATTGGACTACAAAACCTATGAGGATGTAAAGGCCATCATCGTATGCTGAAAGCGGAAGGCAAGACCATTTTCCTGACTTCACACCATTATAAGGATATTGAGCAGTTATGCGATCAGGTGATTATTACTGCCGATTTCCCGGCGCGGAAGATTGTCAAAAGAAAAAGCCGTTAACGCAGATGCCGATGAAGCGGCGGCTTTGAAGTCTATCCTAAACCAGCGGCGACACGGTAACTCTACGGCGGCAAATGGATGTTAAAGCCGACCTGATTTGACGAAAAAAGCCGGGCTGTTTTGTCGGATAGCCGGAGTGTTTTGGCTGCATGGCCGAGTTGTTTTGTCATTTTATCGGCTGTTTGATGTGGCAAGCCACATTTCGTCATTTATAAAGGAACAAAACATTAGATTTTTCGTCTATTATCGTGTAAGATATAATAGAACTTGTGTCTATAACGAAAAACGAGGTGGTGTAGTATATGAAAGCACAGTCCAAAACGATAGGAATGGCTATTGGCGTTGTTTTAATAATTGCTATATTTACTGGGGTGGTGTTGAGCAGCCGGGGTCAAGCTATTTCAAGTGAAATTTCGGGAAATTCGGAGGGAGGTGCCGCATTGTCTCTCGCAAACACGGAGGATACAGAAATTATAATAAATGAACTCGCCTCGGAAATTCCCGAAACAGGCTTCTTTGCTTTGGGCCCCGACAACTACCATGAATACACAAAAGAAGAGCTTTTTGATTACTATGGGATTGAATTTGATATTTCAAGTGTTTTCCCCGACATGATTGAGGAGAACACCGGGTCTTATGGCATCTTCAAGTTCAGCGATGGAAGCGATATGCAGGGGCATAATTTCATATGGGCCAACCCTATCGGTAATGAGAAAGTAAGTATAGAAATAATCAAAGACGGAGCACCAAAGTCGGACAATACCCAAGTAACTAACGATAGTGCGCCATTGGCCTCTACAATTTCGGGAGAAAATGTAAATATATTCCGCTTTGACAGTGACGAGCAAAGTGGATATTATGCTGAGTTCGTCCACAAAAGTCTCGGGTTTACAGTCTATGGGTACAACTTCGATAAAGATGATTTTGTCAGGATTCTATCCTACTTAATTTCTTGTTAATCTCTCTGAATCCAAACGCACGCCACGGCATTTCTACAATGGGCTACTGGAACAACTGGGATGTGAAACGAGGTTCTACCGGGGCGATGCCCGAAATCTGCTGCACCGCCAGATTGAAATTATGCGGGGCGTGGAGCACCGAAAGCTGGTGGTGATTGTGGATGAAGGCCATCTTCTCTCCAAAGAGATGTTGGAAGAAATCCGTTTTCTGCTCAACTACCGAATGGACTCTGAAAATCCCCTTGCGTTGATTCTGGCCGGACAAACTGAACTCTGGGAAAAGCTGAAGCTGCACGCATACCGGGCCATTCTCCACCGGGTTGACATCCAATGCCTCCTGGCCCCTGTATGACTTCTCCCAGACGAAAGCCTACATTGAAAAGCAACTGACCTATGCTGGACACCCCAACGCAATTTTCTCTGAGGATGCCATGAAAGCTGTCTACTCTTTCTCCTCCGGCATCCCAAGGCTGATTAACAGGGCGTGTACCCAGTCCCTTGTCTACGCATACCAAAACCGCAGGGCCATTGTTGATGACCGGATGGTACAGCTCGTCTTGGAAGGCGAGGTCTCTTGAATACGGAGAGGGAGGCGGATTTCCGCCTCCCTTCTCTTATGCGACAAAACAGTCCGGCGGCGACAAAACGCACCGGCCGCCGGACACCGCCGCCCGGCTACGGCCGACAAAACAGCCCGTCTGTTTTACGACAGAACGGGCCGTCTGTGACAATAGGGGGATTGCCGCCGTGTCCATTCTGCTTTTTCATAGCGTTCATGATCTGCACCAGCTAAAAAAGCGTAGCCCCTCCATCGGAGCAGTCCGGCTTTGAAAGTGAAATTAAACATCATGTAACAAGATATTTATTCGCTTGCGTCCGTATAGCGTCATGCTATGCGGGCGTTTTTATATGCGGCTGCTTCTGGTCACGGTGGCCAGAGGCTCCCCGGTGTCGCAGTCCACCTGTTCTCCACTTCAATCCGCACTCACCAACTACCTTTTGAAATGGAGGACAATTATGACGACTATCAACCTGAAACGGTATTACCCCTATGTAACCGATAATGTGGTGCTGGAAGTTTCGGACGAGATCGCCGCCGCCCTCTCAATGGGGGTGCCTGTGCGATAGCTACAAGCGGCAGAAGCGCAGAAATGGCGAGTGCTCGCTGGACACCGATCCCGGCTTTGAGGTCGACGTGCTCCGCCAGCCCATGACCCCTGACGAATACATGGTGGCGCGTGAAACCGCGCAGGCCCTCTATGACGCGCTGGCCCAGCTCCCGCCCATTCAGGCCCGGCGCGTCTATCAGCACTACATACTCGGTATGAGCAAGGCCGAGATCGCGGCAGCCGAGGGCGTTGGCCGGAGCCGCATCTGCTGCTCCATTGAGCGCGGGCTGGCCGCTATGAAAAATATTTTGAAAAAATCTCTATAAGAGGGAGTACATTTGCCCCCAAAACCTTCTGATAGGTGAGAGGAGTTTTCTTCCTCGCCTTGAAAACTGAATAGACAGTATATTATAAGAAACGTTTTTAGCCATTTTCAACATCAGAAACGTAAGTTGCACTATGGGCATACAGAGTTGCATTTAGGTTCAAGAACTGAATGGAACTCCTACGGATTTCTACAAATAATTAAAGACGGGGGGATGGCTGATAGATGAAATCAGCCATCCCCTTAACACAATTAAAGATTTTTCTTAGGTAACCGTCAAAGCTAAAGGCGTATAATAATCGTGCCACCTGTGCTGCCATAATTTCTTTCAATGCAACATTATCCATTTTTTGAGGAAACGGTCATAGGTCCAGTAGGGTGACCTATGGGGAAGGCCGGACGGTACGGGGCAGAAAATAAGTCGAGAGATAATCTCGACTTATTTTCTGTTCATGTTGCAGTTTTTCTATAAGAATTCGGCAACTTCCAACATCTTATTAACATAAAATGATTTTGAGCACCAGCCCGCAATAATGATTTAAGAATGAATTATGAAGAAGCTCAATGTCAGAATTAAAGATGGTATCTTCATCTTTCCCGGCGGAGTTTCCTTTTAGGACATCGTTAAGCAAAGGCGGATTTCCCATCAATGAAGTACAAAGATTCTTCTCTCCCATAATGCTGAGTACTCCTGTAAAGCTGATTGCAAAGGACTCGCTCAGGAATACTCACATCGTTCCCCTACGCTCTATTCTGAACTAATAGTATTCCGCGATATGACAAAACAATGGCCTGTTCGATGCTGATTACGCCCTTTGGATCGAGCATCCCTTCTGCCGTTCCCCGAAACAGATCAGCGTTCGACAGGATTCCCAGTGCTTCAATCGCCCAACTGGAGATATCATCTTTATCCGCAAAAGAAACCATCTTAAGGGATCTTAGAATGAGTTTTTGACCAATTGTTTGTTCAATATAGTCAAATGTGCGGTAAAGCATAGTAGCGTATTCCTCTCGTGTCACATCCCTGTATGGCTCAAACTTTGAGCCATCTCCAGTGCCCTTTTGTAATTCCTATTGCGTATGCCTTATTGATATCTTCAAACATAGTGTGCCCAATAGGTACATCATCAAATACTTGGACATCGCTGCCTTCAATCGAAGCGTTTGTTGCTATCTCTACGAATTTGACAAGAAATGCTGTTGCCCAGTCTCTATGCAACGCTCGCCGGCAATCATCATACATTTCAAACGGTAGCAGTCCTTCGTTTTCAGCAGCAGATACTTCCGCCTTTGCCCATTCACTATATATGGGTAGATCATTTGCGAAAGCAATGGTTCCCATAGATGCACAGAGCAAGAAGGCTACGCATACTGTAGCCACTTTTCTTAAAAAAGCATTCATGTTTCTCCTCCTAACGCTTCTTCAAGGGTATAGGCTTAACATAAGCGTAAATGGTGTTTTTCTCATGTTTTTCCCTTTCAGTATTTTTTCAAAAGTGTTATTCGGCGGTATCTGCTTCAATGTAAATTTTCTAACGGCCTTTGTTAGCTTCTACTGGCAGACCCTCCAAACACCGCAATCCCAGTAGATTGTCCGAGTCTCATAGGCTTTTTGACCTGCAACATCTTGTTTCGATGCAAGATAGCATATTTGTAGTCCCTGTTGCTCCAGCCCTTCAATATCAACAATCTCTAATCCGTATGAGATACTGCCAGAAGATATCCCCTCACGCCATTCTATTCCGCCAACAGGTCTGTCATAGTCAGTAGTATCCAACAGCTTACTGATAACTGGAACTCTCATCACATCTGCATCATTTTCCCCCACTCGCCACTCGTCAACGGAAACAGCAATAACAAAAATGTTTGTTGCCAAATATGTGCTGTTTCCATCTGTAATTTCTAGAATGATTTGATTTCCTTCATGCCCGGGAATCAAATTCGCAAAGCGAGTTTCATAGTTTCCTTTGCATAGAATGGCTTGCGCAAGGACCTCTCCTGTTCCGAGATGCACATAAACTACGGTAAGGCCGTTGCGATAATCAGAGCCGTAGTCATCGAATCGACCAGTAATGATATACACTTCATCGTCAGCCCCACCAATACCATCTATGTCAACTTTCTCAAAGAGCGTTCCCTCACCTAAACTACCCTTTACCCACTCTGGTATATCTTTTCCCGTTGCATCTTTAGTGGAAAGTTCCTTACTTACAACTTGCTCGTCATTATTTACATTTCGCGTGGTCTTTGCACAAGATGTAAATATCATCAGGCAACACAAAGTTGCCATCGCAACCGACTTTATCTCCCGCTTCATGATTTCATTTGCTCTTACCATCCTTTTCACAAAAATCACCCCCTTCCGCGTGTTCTCGGCAGATTGTTTCTGCTTCTACCCAATAGACGCGGAAAGGGGTATCCTTTCTTACAGCTTTTTGCAAAAATATCTCATTTCGTCGTTTCGACCAAATACACGCTCTCTGCCATGTGTAGAATGTCCTCCTGACCAAGCGGCGCATCAAGGGTAAATTGTAGATTATGCTCTGGATCAAACCACATCAGCATACTGTTGCTATTCTCTTCTTTGGGGATTACCAATAAGCCCTCACATCTGTTGATAGAAACAGAAACCACATATGCATTTTCTGTGCTGGCACCACTCGAAGATCCTTGCTGCATATAGATATATTCAAACAGGATTACATCGCCCTTCTCGTTCTCATAGAAATGGGAAGTCATTCCTGCACCTATAAATTGTCTTTGCGGATTTTCCACAAAACCTTCTGGTAGTTCCCCGGCTCATACTGCGACGTCTCCCCTTGGGCATCCTCTCCGGCATAGCGAAACACAATATGTGTTTCATACCATTCGGTAACCCACCGAACAATCGTCGCCCGAGCGGTCGGGCTGGCAAGCATCACGCTGCCAAGTCCCAATGACAGCATCAATAATATGACTGCTGCTGTCTGCAGCACCCTTTTCCAGACAGGCTTGCCCCGTTCTCTTGCCCAACGCACGGGAGCTTTCAGCATCGCTCGCATTTGACGCTGGTGTCGTGCAGACGCAGCATAGGGGATTTTCTCCTCAAGGCGATCCTCATCAAATGCAATAGCATCCAGCAGCACCTTGCTCATGAAGGCATCAAGCTCTTTCTCTGTCATAGATGCAGCGCCTCCTTTTCCATAATCTCCCGAAGCATCGCGCGGCCGCGGGAAATGCGTACATTGACCGCATTTTCTGAAATGCCGAGCTTCTGAGAGATATCCTTCCCCGAGCAGTCCAGCAGGAATTTCATCTCCAGAGCTGCCCGATAGGTCTCCGGCAGCCCCGCGAACAGGCGGATGATATCCTCATAGGACAACGCCTTCTCAATATCGGCACTGGCATCGTATGCATCCTCCATGCTCTCCAGCATGATGGCTTTTTTCTTCTTCCGCAGGAGCGTGATCGCTTCGTTCTTTACTATACAGACGCACCAGAAAGGTCTTTTCTTACAGGGAAGCTCTAAAAACTTTTCGAAATTACGAATTATTTTCAAAAGGCATTCTGAACGGCGTCCTCCGCATCATGAGTGTCTTTCAAAATGCGAAGCGCTGCCTGCTCCATTCGCTCATGGTATTGCTCGTAGATCTCCGCAAACAGTGCTCGATCTGCATCGTTTTCAATCGTTGCTAAGAGCATGGGGAGCATAATTTTCCCTCCTCGCCGGTCAATCGTTCTTTACAAAGGTTTCTCTCAGTATAGCCAAATATGGGATGGTCCGCAAGACTTATGTCTCCCCTGCGCTGAAATAAAAACGCTCAATCACCATCATAAGTGATTGAGCGTTTTGTGCGCAAACTTAATGACATTGCTCATGGGGGGAGCATATCACAAGCGTTGAGCCTGACGGGGGCGGCTTCGTTCCAGGCCTTTGCTTTTAATCCTGCTCGAACATTTTCAGAGAGTTCAGGATCGATGTCACACCATCCTGCCCGCCAAACCATTGTTCCAATTCTGCTCCGTCTGCGGGCGGCATAGGTTCAGACGCAGCGGAGATAGCCGCATCCTGCTGTGCGGGGGCCGGCTTCGGTTCGGGCTGCTTTTTCAAATGGCTCTGGTTCTTTGCCAGGATGGCAAGGATCAACTCCTCCAGCGCCGCCTGATTTGGAACCGGAACAGATACCTCCGGTGTCTCCTTGCAGTTGATATAGTGCAGGACAGCGCTGACAAGAAACTGCGCTTTGCTGCGGCCTTGCCGGTTGAGCAGGTCGATCACCGCTTTATGCTGCGGGTCACAGATGTTGAAGCGAATCGTGAATTTCCCGGGGTCCTTCTTGTCGGTCATAGCACTCACCGCCCGCTGTGCTGAAGCCGGTAAAGATACTCATACCCCTTGGCATTGGCATCGATGTCCTCCACAAAAATCGCCTGCCCGATTTTTCCGGACGCTTCGATCTGCCGGCGCAGCAGAGTAGCGCCCCCGCCCAGGAAGATCACTTTGCCGGACTTGAGTTCCAGCATCCGCTCCCGCAGGCCGCTGAGCAGGTCGTTGATAAATTCCTGTGCTTCCCGTTCTGCCAGAGCGATGACCTCCGGCGCCGCGTCCTGATCCTCGCCGCGCAGAATCCGGTCGATCTCGCTTTCCTCCAGCAGAATGTCCAACTCGGCATTTGCTTTTGCGCAGATGCGGTTATAGAGCAGGATCACACCGTTTTCCAGAGAATCACAGGCTGCCATGTCCGGCACGCCGTTCCGCAAACGCACATAATCCGCCGTAAAGCCGCCGATATCGACCACCAGCGTTCTGGGGAATGAGGCGAGGTTTTTACCGTGGCCGCAGCGGCGGAAAAGGACTGCGGGAAACAGGCGGTATTTTCAATGAAAATGGCATAGGGCTTTCCCTTAAACTGAAAGGCAACCGCACCCCGCCCATTGAAATAGTTGATAAACCGCTTTGCCTGTACGCCAAAATGCGCGGGAGGAAGGCCGACCGCCAGTTGCACGCGCATGAGGCTGCCGCTGTACTGTCCCATCGCTTCGATCTCATGCGCGATGGCAAAAGCGTCAGAATGAAGAAGCGTTCATCCTCTGTCTTATCTCTGCGGTAAGGGATCCGCTGATCGGTCAATGTGTAATACTTCCCCCGATAGGCTAATGCGTCCGTTCCGAAGCCGGGCGTGTCGCTCTGGATAAGCCCGGAGGTAAACGGCGGCGTATGGACGGTTTTGATTTGTTTGTTCCCGTGATCGACAGCAATTAACATGGCTATGTACCTCCTATACTTCTCTTATACGGATGTAATACGCATAAGAGCAACAAAAACCGGATCGTTCCGGAAAAAATATGCCTGTACACAAAGAAAAACCCCGAGACCGCGATGCAGCCCCCGGCTTTCTGCGTCTGAACAACTGGGTTATTTTGCGAAAAAGTATGTGTAGAGGTTATAGTCCCGCTCCCGCGTGATCAAGCGGAGCCAGATATGAAAATGCGCCGTTTCCGCGTACAGATTAAATTCCGTGGGCTCCTTTGTCGGCTGGGCATACAGCCGGCACATCCGCTCCATCGCCCACAGGGTTTTGAATTCCGGCAGGGCGAAGCTGCGACTGGAAGGCGTCGATCTCCTGCCCAAGCTCCGGAGCTGGGCGCATTTCTTCATCCGGGAACCAGGTTGTCCACCATCGCCACCCGTCATAGTCCGAGCGGGAATAGGCAACCAGTGAAGTGGGATACCGGGCGCTGCTCAACGGCAGCGTCTTCCGCGCTCCGGAGAAGATCTCCGTGAACGCACAGGCCGGCGTCAGCTTGATTGCCTGCGGGTTCTTATGCTCCGCAAGACGGTGCTGCTTCACGGCGTACCATTCGCTTATGGGGAGTACCTTCCTCGCGGCATCCTGCAGGGCTTCGTCCATGCCGCACGCAGGACAGACATAGACATTCAGCGCACGGCTCAAAGCGTTTTCGGCAAGAGATTTTCGCATGGGGCCGCCGCCGCAGCGCATACAGGGGGCCGGGCGTGTGTTTGTTCTTTGTCCATTCGTTTTCCAAATCAGCCTTTGGATAAAGTTCAATATAGAATTTGTCCATTTTTGTTCCTTTCCTGAAATCAGGCGATCTTCTGTTCGCCCCAGTGGATACGCAGGTGTCCCTCGTCATCCGTTTCACGGGTCATCAACGTGGAGAGCAGGTCATAATCCACACCGAATTTGGCATAGATCTCGTCCATATCCGCGTCCTGCCCCTTCATAAACATGGTGAGCTTTTCCTTTGCCAGCACCATCTGCATGAGGTTGGATTCCAGACTTCCAATGTAGATGGGGGAATACAGATCCTTTTTCTCCGTGGAGGTGTAGCGGACAAGGCGCATATAGAACTGGCTCATGCCGGCATTGTTGTAGTGCATCTCCGGAATGATGATCTTGTTGACAAACTCGAAGTTGACGCTGGAGGGAAGGCTCTGCTGTGTACAGAGCAGGATGCCATTCTGACTGTCCCGCAATACCTCCCGCAGAGCGCGCCGCTTGGCGAAGGTGACGGTGGAGCCTGTCACCACAAAGAGGGGGCGGTCCGGAAGGTATTCACGGATGGCGGCGGCGTAACGGTCCAACACCGTTGTATGCCGCACGCCAATGGCTACAACTTCTTCCGGCCATCTGGCAAGGGCTTCCACAACGGCCATCTCCTTGAGCGGCGTCTCGCCCTCGTATTCCTTCATGCAGTCCGGGGCGGCGCTGATGCGCAGAAGCAGTGTGATCTGCTGAATGAGCCGCATCAGCGCGTCCTTCCGGCTGTTTCCGGTCGAATTGTAATATTCGCGCTGGATGCGGTAAAACTCCTTCAGCACGATATTGTAGACCTCCCGCTCCTCCGGGAGAAACGGAATCGGCATCTGATGGATACGGCGGATGTCCTTTCCCGTGACCTCTTCAAAGGTGCGGGTAATGACCGTCTTTCCCAACAGCCGATCCAACTCGTCGGCGTTGTAGATGTCCTGATTTCGCTGTCCCACGCCAAAGACGGTGATTTTCTCCGGCAGATGGGAGTTTGCGAACAGGCGGTAGCCCTTTTTATAAGCGGGAATCGGCATCCCATAATAGGGGTTTTCCTTGTGCTCCATATATTCAGACCGCTTATCGTAGCTGTAAAGCGTTCGACACCATGAGATCATATTGATGGAATTGTTGTAGAGCAGCTCCAGCTGCGGAGCAAATTCGGAGATATTGTTCCGCGTGCTGGTGCCGGTTGTCAGGAGCTTATACTTGCAGCGGCGAAAGCAGGACAGCACGGAAAGCGTCTGCTTGGAGCTGGGGTTGGAGATGTTGTCACTCTCATCAAAAATAAACTGGATTTTATAGCCAAGCTGCTTGATATAGCGCCCGATCTGCTTTTTTTGTACTGGCTGACCTTATTCAGCGTCAGGATCACAAAATCGCCCGGTCGGATGCGCTGCAGATCAGCCAGACGCTCCACAAACACATAGGAAAAACCCGCGCCCTTCAAAATCACATCCCAGTTGTTGCGGATGGAGATGGCGCTGGAAATGACCCATATACTGTGGACAGCGCCCATTTCCACGCGGTGCTTCCCCGTGAAAATGGCGGCGGGTGTTTTGCCGCTGCCCTGCTCCCATTGCAGGAAGGCATACCGCTTTTGGAGCGTCAGGTTGACATCGTGGCTCTGGAGCGGATTCAGGTGGATGTAAGCATGATTCTGGGCGTCCCAATATTGAAAGCGGCCGATCCAGTCAGCAAGCTGCGCGTTTTCAGCCATCTCGGAAAAGGGCTGCTCCTGATTGTCATACTCCCGGCGTTTCCGGCGCAGCAGCCGCTCATAGCCTGGAAACCGTTCCGGCTCATCGTTCAGCACCGCCTGATAGATCGGCACCGGCGCACGCATCTCGTCCGTCAGGAGTTTTGCCATCTTCCGGCTGTATGCCTTGTAGACAAAGCTGTGTTTCTGCTTGACCAGACGAATTTCGTCCCGCTCCGGCTTGGCGTTTTGGCGGCATAGCGCCTGCTTCAGATACGCCAGCACCTTTGCTTTCGGTAAGCTGCACGCGCTGCCACTCATCATAGGGCATATCCGCCGGCTGCCTCTGGGTATAAAAGCGGTGAACGTAGGCAAAGCAGGCGTCGTATTTCTCCCGCGTGGCCGGATGGCTTCGGATCTGATACAGGTACTTCTTCACCTGATAGAGAAAAGTGCTCTTGGTGGTTTTGAGCTGTGCCAGTTCCAGAAAGACTTTGTTCCGATTGCCTGCCAGATCCGCCTTTGCGACCATGACAAACTTCTCGTAAAGCGCGGTCGCTGCCATGACCGGATGCCCGGAGGGAATATAGATGTCCGCACAGTCCGTCGAGTACCGTTTGGGCGTCCAGTCCGCCGCGGTGCTTTTCTTCTGCCAGAATTGCAGCTTGGTCGGAAAGTCGTCCACGCCACTGTCTGAAAAGGCGTGCTCCGGCAGCATCACCTGCCCTAAGAAGCTGAATCGGCTCTCCATCATGCAGATGGCGCCTTTATCGGAGAAGCTGTCAGCGAGAAAGGACGCCGGCACAATAACCGCCAGGATACCGAGGGGCTTGAGCAGCTTTGCCGCCTTCAGGCAGTAATACTGATGAGAGGTCATAATAGTGGCGTCCGGCATGATCCAGCGCAGGTGAAAGGGTGGATTGCCCAGGACAAAATCAAAATGCGTTTGGGGCTCATAGTCCCGAATGTCACCCTGTACGATGTGTGCCTGCGGGTAGAGCTTTCGGGCAACGGCACAGGCGTTGGGATCGACCTCACAGCCGTAGGTGTTGCGTTCATTTGGCAGGAAATTGAAGAAATTTCCCATGCCGCAGGTGAGATCCGCCACAAGATCTGTGTTGGAGAGGCGCAGCGCCGAAACGACCATTTCGCACAGGGGCGGCGGCGTAAAAAACTGGCCGTTTTCCAGCTCCTTTTTCGCCGCGCTGAATGCGTTGTAGTTTTCATAGTCGCTGCGCCGCAGCCCATGCAGGCCGCCATCGCCGGTATAGCGATTGAAAATGTCCTCGTCGGTCACACCGGCTTGCTCACAGGCTTCGCTTTGCAGCAGGCGGAGAATCTGCTCATTCAGCTCTCTGCGCTCCTGCTCCGTCCGTCTTTTCGGGTAATATTCGTATTTCATGTTCAAATCACATCCTTATGTGCAAGTAGGGGGGAGGACACCGAAAACCGGCATCCTCCCCTTGAAATGTATAGAAAGCAGATCAATACAGCGTATGAAACGCCGCAATGATCCGCAGCCGTACCTCCGGGGTGCGGTCTGCGCTGGTAACATAGTGCCAGCCTTTCTCTGTGGTGTAAGCGTCGATCTCCTCGACGCGGCCGCTGTCCAGACGGAGCCGCATATAGATATGGGGCCCATTTGTCTGTTCAGTCAGTTTGACTGCCATCGCTGAAACGATCCTCCTCTGTCAGTAATGTAAGCTGTTCCTCCTTGGGCGGAGCTGGGAAACGCTGCTTGTTCAGCCGCCGCTCCTTTTGCTCCTTGCGCCGCTGCCGGGATTCCCGCTTTTTGGCGGCCTGCTCCTTCTTGAGATCGACCGCATGGACGACCTCCAAGCCGTCCGCCACATCCCGCAGGTCTTGCAGCAGATCCCTCTGTTCACTTTTGGCAATGCGGATATTCTCCACATCATAGTGAAATTCAAAGTAATCATACTCCCCGTACCGGCGGTGCATTTTGCTGAAAAATGTCTGTCGCCGTCGATCCTCTGGTGTCAGGTGCGGGGAGTCGATCACAGAACTGCTCCAAAGCGGGTTGAAGTGCGCCTTTTTCATTTCCAGCCAGATCTCCGCGTCCGTTCGGGCCACAGGATGATGAAACACACGCTCGCCCTTTGTCACCTGTACTTTCTTTTCCTCCAGAAAGCCAATGCGGGTGATCCATGTGCGGCGTACATCATAAAAGATATTGGCGCGGCTCAGGTCCCGCTTCTGCTTGCGAATGACGCAGACAGGATTCTGGCAGCGGCAGCGAATACACTGCTCTACATCGTATTGGACTTCGACACGGCCGCCTTCATAGCCATTGCAGCCTACCACACAGGCACAGTAGACCCCGCCGGTGATCTCCATGTATTGCCGGTGCTGTCTCTCGCTTCTCTCCGTTTCCACCCTCTCGGCGCTTTGCTCGTAGGAATATCGCTTACCGGTGGTGTGGCAGGGGCAGAGAGGGACAGGGAAGCCGCTGATGCTGTGTGGACAGTCCTTGCGTTCATAGGGACAGCGCAGCAGCGGGTTGTCATTTTCCGGGCAGTAATCGATGCCTTGAAAAAAAGCATCGCAGCAGGCAAGGCCACGCCCGAGAGAGCTTTTCCCCCGCGACCAGAAGACCGCACGGTGTTTCCCATATAAACTTCAATAGAGCTTCAAAGAGATAGCCGAAATTCTGCCAGTCACTCCAGTACACGAAGGAGGGGTGATCCTCCCGCGTGTAGCCTGCGGCGTAGAGATCCCGGGTCAGTTGATTCTGTTCCATGCTCATATCCCCGGACACGGAACCAGTCCAAAGTGGTTTTCCATCACATAGCGCAGATTTTCCACCGTGACCTGATACTCTTCTGAGATACAGCCCTCGCATACGATCTGCCGATAGCCCAGTGCACGGCTGCATCGCTTATCCCATGAGTTGACATCACCGCCGCAGACAGGGCAGGCGATGTCCGGATACCATGCCAGTTTCCCGGCGTCTGAATAGGTGGGTTTCATATCATCCTCCAAAAACGAAAAAGGACGCACAGACTTTTTACAAGTCTGTACGTCCTTCGCAATATGCTGCCATGCGGCAGCGATTCTTTTTCTTTACGGATCAGGTGACCCAAATGTTTGAAAGAATGGCTTCCCTCCAAACGAGGCTGAGTTCTCAGGGCAAGGAGCCCTGCACTATGGCGTGATCCAAGCAGGATAGAACCTGTTCCGCCGTCAGATATTGCACACCGCGCTTCCGGTCATTCCGAGCCGCCAGCAACTTGGCGGAAAGGGTCAGTTCGGGAGGCAGAGAGCGTAGTTCCTGTGCGGGCAGGATCGCATTTTCTTCTTTCACCATGCTACCATATCCTCGATCCACTTTTTGAAGTGCGGACATTGCGCCATGATCGCACCGAGCCCCATCGCCTCAGAAAGCTGTGTCCCGTTCTTTACCTTCGCATAGCCGGGAATCAATGCCTCCAATCTCTTCGAAGGGGCAGTTTCCGGAGAATTATTGATATGCTCCGGCGTCTCAAAATCGTTTCGGATCCGCTGAATTTCACCAACAATCCCATCATTGGCAATCAAATGGAACGTATTCGGCTCAGAGAACAGGATGCCTTCAAATTCATGAAGCATGAAATGGAATCTGCAGTTGCGCTCACCGATATCTTCATTGATGATGGATTCAATTTTCCCAATTCTCTCAAAGATGTCTGGTGTGGCATCGGAGATACCGGGCGTGTCGCTGGGCATCGCGTAATAGTCAAACATGGTCGTTACATACTCATGCGGATGACTCTTACAGAGGATCATGAGCTCGTTTTTGACTTTTGCATAACGGCTTACACCGCCGCGATACTTTCTGTTGGCATCCCGTCTCGTCTCGCAAACGATGGGGCAGACATAAATGCCCATGCCGAGAAAATAAGGGTACAGCACCGCATTGATGAACGACTCCTCTGTGGGGCCTTCGCAATAAATGTAGATTGTTTTCATTTTGAGAGTCTACCTCCCAAAACATTTTTCTTCCAAAGGTCACCCAGCGTGTAGTCACCATCCAGCCACAGCTTGAGCTGCTCCGGATCTAACCGTCTGAACTCAGAACCGGTATCACTCCGGTCAACGACAATGACATCTTCCACATCGAACTCGTTCAGCAACTCTACAGATTGCGTGGATATAATGATCTGTTTTTCATTGGAAAGCTGCCGCACGATCTCAGAGAAAATCGTGATTGCATAGGGATGCAGGCCGAGCTCCGGCTCATCAACGATGATGGTAGCTGGCTGCAGTTCATGGGGCTGCAGCAAAAGTGTTGTCAGACAGATAAAGCGAAGAGTACCATCCGAAAGCTGAGAAGCATTGAAAATATCTTCGCAGCCGGTCTGGCACCACCGCAGAACGATCTGCTCTTCATTACCCTCCTGGGGTTCCAAAACAAAGTCATCGAAATAAGGCGCAACCAGACGGATCGTTTCCACAATTTCATCGTAGTTCTGCTTGAAAAAGTTTTTTAACCGGTAAAGGAATGCGGCAAGGTTTGCCGCATCGTACAGCAGCATTTTATTATTGGAAATGTTATGCTCCTGCTTGACTCTAGCGCCCTTACCTGTGTCATGGAAATGATATACCCTCCAATTCTGCTTGCGCAGGGTTGGGACAACGTAATCGTCAATTCCGTTATGGGCGCCGTTTTCCCACTGGGATTCACTATGCCCGCGTCCAATGTTGCTTTCATTGTCCCAACCACCATGATAACCGAAGTATTCCTTTTGGAAGATCAACCGGTTATCATCGGTAGGCACCAGAACAAAACCATAAGAATTCTGCCCAAAGAATACTTCAAAGTCAATCTCCTCGGTCACTTTCCGGCCATTATATAAAAAGAGAACTCAAGCCGCTCTGTCCCACAGACACCTGAAGATTTTTAGACAGAATACTCTGGAGAAAGGAAAAGGCCGAAATAAAGTTGCTCTTTCCCGCTCCGTTGGAACCAATGAGCACATTGATTTTCCCGAAAGAAATATCACAGTTTTTGATGGATTTGAAGCCGCGAATCGTCATGCGGCTCAACTGGTCTCCCTGTAATGGCATACTAAACCTCCCAAAACAAGAAACAATTTGCTTAATTATATCAATTTCTCGTGTTCCTGTCTACCATGAAAGAGCCATATAAGGTATACGGTTTTTCTGCGTCACAGGCCGTATTTATCCCGCAGCATACGCAGCCCTTCCATGGCATCGGACACCATTCCCGTTTGAATGTCGGTTTCCGCTTCTGCAAGCTTTGTATAGACATCCTCCATAGTAGGATTTCCTGCATGGGCTTCTATCAGCTTGCTGAAGTCACGATCCGAGATAACATGTGGCATAGATATCGGCTCCTTTCACGAAGCTACTGTACCATAATTATCACGCATCCGCAAACCCTTTATTGGCGGTCAGAAGTAAAGAATTACGCCGAAGGCTCCAGCCGGCGGCGCATATCAAATTCCTGCCCATCCGCATAGCCCATGGCTGTGTATTGATGGTTCATACTGCTTTGGGGCGAGATCTTATAACTGCTCCGCTTCATTTTGGAAACGGCATCCTCGACCGCCTGCGGCACGACCATGACCAATCCCCATTCCTGGTGTTCTGCCTCCTGCTTTTGAAAAGCGGCAGACAGCCCGCGGCAGAAGCCCCATCCGTAGGAATTGCACATCTCCCGAAGTGTCTTTGCGGGATATCCCTTTTGGGTACGGATCTGTCTGCATCGGCTTGCGATGCAATCATAGGCGTAGAGAAACGCCAGCTTGCAGAGCTTGAAGTCGTCCTCCATGCCGATAAACCCGATCTCCGAAACCTTGCTGCCGTGTGCATGGCTCCGATAGGGCCTGCAGCAGTAATGCGCAGCGATGAGCGTGGAGAGGTAAACCGTCCACGGCGAAGAGAGCTTCGTACAGGTGACGCCCACGCATTCCTGAACCATCTTCTTATTCTCCTGCGGCTCAATATCCTCCGGCATGAGCTTATGCTCCGCCATCAGACGCCGGGCCTGCAGCAGCGCGGCTTTGGCTTCCTCCTCGTAGGGGCTTTCCGCCAACGCAAGGAGTTTGGCGATCTTTTCCGTAATCTTTGACATAAACAACCACCTCAATAAGAATCTGCGCCTGCCTGATGTTCTGCCCAGTCATAGAGCAGAAGCTCGTGGCGCGATGAAGATGAAATGATGCCGGCAGGCCGGATGCAGTAATTTGTAAACTGGAATCCGGTCGGCTTGTGCGTATAAAGAACAGCAATCAGTTCATAGGACCGCCCCATCCACTCGCTGGTGTCGATGACCTGCACGGTCTCCTTTGCCGAAGTTGAGAGCATAGATCCAGTTATCCTGACAGGCACCATGGAGGGAATACTGCTCACCACCGGGCAAGGATAACAGTTTTTCTTTCATCTGCTCATAGCCTTTCAGATTTGGCAGCTTTTTAGAGCAGCGGATCGCTTCTCTCCGTTCAAACTCAAAAAACGGAACAAAGGGGATCTTCCCTCAAAGTCACCGTTTCCGTCTCTTGCACAAAGCCTCCCTTGATAGACCACCTCAAAGATCGTTTGCGGGCTGATACGGCAGTCACTTTCAAAGATCGAGGGGCTAGCGGAATACCATGTGGCGACTTCGCCGGTGTAGTTTTCAAAAATGCGGTTATAGTAGCGCGTCGGTTTCTCAACTGTGGCAAACACGTCTTTGCAAAAGCCGCGATCCTCCATCAAAAAGTTACTTGGATTACCGCAGAGCGCCCGCCTATGATGTTATCCATATTCGTGTCGTTCCTTTCTGTGGCGAGATGTCTTACCAGTTTTTGATGACCTCCGGGAGCTTATCATACTGCCCGGAGATCAGCAGTCCGCATTCATAGTGGAAATTGATATCGGTTAGATGGTACTCGATTTTTTCCATCATCTTCTTATCGCCTATTTCCCGTGCGTGCTGGTGCTTTATGAAATACTGCTTCATTTGCTCCAGTGTAATGCCATAGCTGTCTTTTCGGATCTTCGCCAAGATCCGCGCTTCCTCTTGTGCTGTTAACATTTCGTTCTCCTTTACATCGTTGCTGCCCGGCTCAGGAGGTAATCGTCCACTCCCTTGCAGGAGGTTTTCCATGTGTACTTTGAATAGCGAATGCTGGTATCTTTTGCACTTCCTTCCGCATGGCGAGGACGGCCTTCCGCACATTGGGGTTGGTCATCTGATCCAGACCTATCGCCTCGATGGGCTCACGGACGCCAAGCTTACGAATGGTATCGGTCAGCCCGTGCAGCGCGTTGACGCCGCCAATGCAGAGGAACAGATTACCCCTTGCGCGGAAACTGGTTACCCGGCCATGCGCCGGGCTCTGCGCTCGGCGTGTTTCTGCTTGAGTCGCGTATAGTCTCCTTCGTAACGCTGGCAGCCGACTTTGTTCAGGTGGCGCAGCGCGGCGGAGTGGAACTGAAAACGGCGGCAGTCCTGCGGTTTACTCCGGTAAATACATCGGCATCGTAACGCTTGTAGTCCACGATGTAGCCCAGATTATTTTCCTCCATATAGTCCATGAAGGCGGTGCTGTCCACCTCCAGCATCCCGTCACAGAGAAATGCCTGATAACGGGGCAGCGGCTGACCAAGGTTCTGCGTCATGGTGATGCGCTCTCCGGCGTTGACCGGAAGAAGCTGCACCTTGATCGCCGGGGTATTCGGGTAGCATTCCACCTTAATGCGGTAGGTGTTGCCTTTATAGGTGCCGGATAAAATATCATTCATATCGGTTCACTTCCTTATCATCATTCTGACCGGGTGAAGAAGGCTTGTTGGCTTTTTGCCTGCGCCTGCTCAAAGCCGCGCTTGACAGCAAGGACCATCGCCTCCTCTCCCACGTCTGCGTTGCGAGGCTTTTTCCCCCGCAGCTTTTGACACTTCCTCACGGCAGCATCGTAATCATAGCCGATGCCGCATTGAAACTTGTCCGCGATCTGGCGGAGCTTTTCTGCCTGATATTCATAGATTGCCCGGTGAAAGCCGCCGAGATCCCACTCGTCGCATACCAGCTCCAGCAGTTTTGCGTAGTCCCGCAGAGCGTTAACGATTTTACGACATCGCCGTAACAGGTTTTCACCTCATGGGTGCCGCTGAGATCATTCATTTTCTGCGCACCACTTTTCGATGTTGCCGGATAATCTGCCGGCGAAACGGACACTCCTGGGGAATGGTATGGGGGACGCTATGCCAGTTGTCCAACACCAGTTCATGGAGATCTCGCAGATGCTGTCGCCTTCCCCAATATAGAGGCATTCTGAGCAGGTGTCCGGATTGCAGTATTTCATGTTGGGTAAACACTCCTTTCAAATCATTATGCGGATTTTTGGCCGTACCGCATCAGCGGTACGCTTCTCCATTTTGCGCAGGCGGCCTGCACCGTTCCGGGAAGGCGCAGAATACGCCAGCGCGTCATATTCGGCTGCCCCCGGCGCACACGCTCAAGCGGAGCTTTCGTTTCACAGATCGCACAGCGCAGCCAAGTGTGATGTCGGTTGGCAGTCCGAAACTCTAACACATACATTTTTCGACCTCCTGTCACTTGGAAAGTGAAAAGGCACAGCACCACAACGGTACTGTGCCTTTCAACCAAATGTTACTGAACGATACGGATTTTTTTCATGGGTCACAACTCCTTCTGTTTGGTTTCTTTCTGCGCAAAATAGGCGCGGTACAACGCTTTCAGCCGATGCCGTACCCGCTTGACGCTCATGCCTTCCATCCGCGCGGTTTCCGTCAGACTGCACCCGTGCAGACGGTGTCGGATCAAAAGAGCCTGCTCTTCATCCGCAAGGAGAAACAGATCGTGCAGCAGCAATCTTGCCCGAAGTGCATCAAAGGCGTCGTCAGGCGGCGGATGCGCAGCCTGATAGGAAAACTCATGGCTTTGCCGCCGCTGCTCCTGACGCCGGAAGGTATTCAGGCTGCTGGTCATGGAGCGCCACGCAATCGTGGAGAAGCGGTATCTGTGCAGACTCTTTTCGGTAAAATAGCGTTGGACAGCGTGAAGATAGCCGATTGCCGCAATATCGTAATACTCCCGGATCTCCAGCTTCTTTTCCAGAAGAAAGCCATAGATCAGGGCGTGGTACTGAGCGGCAAAGCGGCGCTGCGCTTCGGTCAAAGGGACGGGAACAGGGGCCTCCGGCGGAGGCCCTGTTTCCCGTTTTTCTTCCTCAATGCGGGGATCGTATCAAGCGGGAAGTTCTTCCCGTTCTCCATCAATGACCGCCCCTAACGCAAAGTGCGCGCCGTTGTCAGGCAACTCCAGATGCGAGGCATCGCCGTCTCCGATGATGCTGGAGGCTGCGGCGCCCGCCTGCGCTCTCTGCGCGTTGATGTCCTTGATCTGCGCCACGAAGCCATCCGCGTAAGCGCGGATATGCGCCAGGTCTTCCCCGGCGAAATCGGCGATCTTGGTAAAGGTGGCGACGCAGTATTCGTGGCTGCCGCTGACGGCCTTCTTCAGCCCGATCCGCACCACGCCGGTACAAACCTTGCGGCGGCGGGGAGAGGAACGCTTCATTGACGAAGCGGGTATAGGGCATCAGGCTGGTAGGCGGCAGCGCGATCTGAATGGGCATATACTCACCGCTGCGCAGCAGATAGAGCATTCTCATGTTCTTGCACGCCTTCCCTTGTTGTTCCCATCGCTGCCGAACTGGTTGAGAACGCAGTCCGCGCAGGTGCCGCCGGGCTCACCGTAGCCGACCTTCCCATCGAAGGACTGGCACAGGGGCGGCTGGTCATCATCGTACTCGCTGCCCTCCGGCCAGTAGGCGTTGGAGTTGTGGCTGTAGAGAATGACACCCTCCAGATAGGGCGCATAGTCCGGCACATCCGGGTTTCCGGACGGGATCTCAAACTGCAGGTGCCCGCCGCCGGGGATCTTGATGCGGGTGAAGCTCAGGCGCAGGCCCTCCATATCGTCCGCAAGGTCTTCACTGGTGAAGTCGTCTCCGTCAAGAAGCTGCGGGATCTGGAAAAAGGGTCTTGGTCTCCATCATGGTGTTGGTCTGTTCGTACATAATCGTATCCTCCTTAAAATTGTTCCGACCGCTCAGGCGGCCAGCAGTTCCGTTCGGTTCATCTGCCGGAAGAGGGCGGGCGACATCGTCATAACGCTGTACCCGATCTCCTCCAGCTTCGTTGCCCGGTCATAGCTCTCAACATCCTGACTGAAGCGGGTCACGGCATTGGCGAGCCCGTAGAGGGAAAAATCGCCGCCGGTGATCAGATGCTCCAGAACGCCGTTGCTCTCGTCCTCCGTAATGCCGAAGCTGGAAGAAGCCAGCTTGACAATGGCAGGGAGCTGCTTGGTATCCAGCATGGCCTCCGTACTCTCCCGCATCCGGCTCACTACCTGGGCAAACCTTGCCTCAGAGATGGCGGCGCGGACGGTGTCCTTGATTTTCAGCACAAAGGCGTGGTCGTCTGCCAGCAGTGTTTCGTTGGAATAGATGGAAAAGTCCTCTTCGCTGGTCGCGGCACGCCCCACATGATTGCGGCGGGTTTTGGCGTCGTTGATCACCATGCCATTGGAGCACACCAGACGGTAGATCAACGGCTGGATGGTAACGGAGCCCAGCCCTGTCTCACTGTTGGAGATAATAACGCCGGCCTGTACCACATCGCCCGGGACAACATCCGCCTGCAAGCGGGGATTGACCACCTTGATATACATGAAATCATCGGTGATCTGCGTGCTGACGAACCGTGCCTCCGGCAGCTCCCAATGACGGGCAGCGTTACACTGGCAATATCCAGATTGTCAATGCGGCGGTAGCGGTTGCTGAGAAACGCGCGGGCGCAGCCATCCATCGTGCGGAGCGTCCGAAGCTCATTTTTCTGGGAGAACCAGTAGTTGGCGTTATAGGCCAAAAGCTCCGGCGCATCCGTGCGCATCAGCTCATAATACTTCTGCGGAATGCCGAGATAGGTTCCCAGCTGGCGGTGCGCCGTCTGGCGAATATCCAGGGGCGTGATCTTATCCAGCCCATTCTCCGTGACACGGAGCTGCGGCGCGTCCGAGGTGACCGAGAGGGACAGGCTTCCGGTGTTCACCAGGTAGTCCTGCTTGGCCTTGCTCTGACGCAGCAGCTCCTGCGCCATCTGCTGAATGGTAAGTCCGGTTTTCATTGTTGTTCCACATCCTTTCTCTGCCGCTCACCATGAGACGAGGATATCCGCGTCTCTTGCGTCGGCAGCGTAGCCTTCCTCCTCCAAAACCTTGACTAGCTGCGGCCAGTAGACCTTTTCAGGAAAGTCCAGAAAGGTTTCCTTTGCCGGTTCCGCTTCGTTTTCCTTTGGCCTGCACAAAAACCTCACCGTTTTCCTGCACGGTCAGGCTGCTGTGGCCTCTGGAGTTCAGGTCGGTGACCAGCGCCTCCAATACGGTGCGGCCACGTGTCTCAAACCATACGCGGGGTTCACCGGCTGCCGGTTGGGCGGCTGTGTGTCCGATGCCCCAGCCACCAGCGGAGAGAGCTTGACAAGCGAACAGTCCAGATTTGCCTTCTGATCCAGCTTCACATCGGCGTAATCAAAATCCGGAATACCATAGACGCGGATACGGGCCGTGCCGCCCTCCACCGCAAAGCGGGAGGGCTTGTCCGCCAGCCACTCCCAACGGGCGTTGGGATATGCGGCGTGGAGCATGGCAGTGATCCGGTAGTTTACATGGCACAGCAGCGCGTCTGCCAGTTGACCGCCGCCATTTGCCGCCGCGGTCTGCTCGCGGAGCCGAGCCTCTTTTGCGCGGTAGGCACGGTTGTTGCGCCAGAGCGGAAGAGCCTGCGTCAAAAGCCACCACAACAGCCAAAGGGCAAACACCGCCAGCAGCAGGGGGAGACGCATCCGTCCGCGGATGAGCGCGAGAATGGCGATCACGATACCGATGAGAAGCGAGATGCTGCTCCGAAGGGGAGATTCTTTTTTCATTTCAGTTGCCACCTTTCAAAATAATCTGGAAAAAAAAAAAGTCTGTACGGGGAGGCTTTGTCTGCCATCCCGTCAGGCTGAGCTTCAGCCGCTTGTCCTTTTTCGCTTCCGCCGTTTCTGGTACAGTCCACCAGCTCCAAAAGCCTTGGACCCAGATGCGGGAATCCTTGTGAATCTCCGCATCCGCCAGCGACAACGCAGCCGTTCCCCATGCCCAGACTTCAAAGTACTGTCTGTGACCGGTATCCCTGCGCCCGATCCATTCGACCAGACCGAAGGACACATAGGGAACTTGCCTGTGACTCATTTTCAGCTGAAGGTCATTGGTCACCCGACCGAAAACATGGACTTCTGCCATACAACTCCTTTCTGCCGCGAGGGCAATACTTATATATAAAAAAGTGCCAGTAAAGCGGCAGATCCCCAATAAGGGTACAGTCGTCCTACTGACACTTGCGTACAAACCTGACAGCGTGCGCAGGTGGATCGCTCCACACACGGATCTAAGTCCATGCCCCGATAAGGGAAATTGCGCAAAACTCATTTACAGTGGCATTGTACCACAGGATATAGCTCGTGTCAAGCAAGAAACACAATATATAGTATTTATTCGCGGCGTGTTTTATAGATATTGTGTCTCGGCCTATTCTTTTACGAACAGACCGACGGGACAGATGTGGGTAAAACCGGGGGTGGAGATGTACCAGCAGCCGGGCCCCTCCGGTTCCCAGCTCATTTCTATGGTGATCTCCCGCCATCCATCCGGAAAGAGCGCATGGAAGGTCTCGCCGGCGTGAATGCCGCGTCCATTGAGCAGCAGACGGGGGTGAGGATCGAAGTCCTCCAGGGCGGGCAGCTGGATTTGCCCTAATTTTTCCATGTTCATAAGCAAGCTCCTTTTATTCTGCATAGCCGGGACAGGGGTGATCGCTGAGATAGAACTGGAAGGATTCCGCATGAGCGGTGTTGTGCCAGAGGGTCAGCTTCATATAGGCGCCTACTTCGTCACAGCCGCCGAAAATGAGCCGATGCCCATCACCGCCTGCCGCAAGAAACCATAGGAGCATACTCGTGTAAGCGTCCTCATCCACACTTCCGGTATCCACAAGGCGGCGCACATCAACATCGGAGAGCAGCGGGTGCGAGAGAAAGTGACGCAAGAGGCTTTCCGGCAATTCCACAGTTTGATGCAACGTAAGCCTGCGGGGCATCCGGCTCAATTCCCCGCGTTTAGTCATAGCGGTTCGGCGCGCTGTGCTCCCGTAGACTTCAATGACCTCCGGCGCTACGCTGTTCGGATCATCTTCACGCTGAATGCAGCCGTCTGTGCTTTTCAGGCAGAGCTGGTGTACACCATCGGTCACCCGCAGACCGACAGGAGATACTGCGGTGACCCTGCAGCCAAAAAAAGATTAACATGGCTGTCCAGAAAGCGGAGGACATGGCGCTGTCAAAGGTTTTTGCAAAAGTCATTGTTGTAGATTCCTTTCTGCTTAGTAAATACGGAACGGTGCGCTGTTTTTTTGCAGGTAACAGCATATCCATCGTGGGAATTCGGAACTTTCTTACGCTTACTCATTGAATCTCTCCGTTTTTATGATATCTGAGCCTTCCTGTGCAGCAACCTGACCGTCTATCTCCGATTCAGCCCGGCGCGCTCCAATCTCCTCCAGCCCCAGCAGCGCGCCATGGGGTATCCTCGCTTCTGGCAGCGCGGCTCCGGGAGAGCTTTGAAGGTAAATGCGGTAACTGCTGCCAATCAGAAATCTTTGGCGCCGATCCAGCAGGAGGTCATGCGCAGTGCCGGAATCATCCATCAGCCGGATACGCTGGTGTCCTCCCAAGGGTGCTCGCCTGATGGTGACACACACGCCTCCACCGTTTCATAGTCCCCATGACGAATCGCTTGAAACAGAAGAATACATCGAACGACCATACAGGATGCCAATAAGGTGCTGAGCGTCAGAAGCGTTGGGTCGTGCAGGGCAATGCGGCCTGCCAGCCCTATCAGGAAAATGACCGGCCCTGCGGCGGCGGATAAGAGCCACCGCCGCAGGATCGGAGCAGGCCAGTTTTCAAACCCGCTCATGCACAGGCCCTCTCAAAGATGACCTGCTTGCGAAGATAGAGATTGGCAACCGCCGCTGTCACAGACTGACAAGCTGCGGCAGGCCGCATTTCCGATACGATGTTGTCGCTGGTCGTCTCCTGATCTCCATACAGCAGCGCAAGCGTCTGCTGACTGCCGACGGTAGCCGAAATATCGCGTTCCGCGCATCGAACCAGTTCCGCCGTGGAAAGCGGCGCGCAGCGGCTGAGGGCCATAATGTGCCGTTCCGGCTCTGTGCGCCGATCCCGTCGAAAGAGCGCTGAAGCCGACCCAGGAGCCGTTCCGCTGCACAGCAGTTTTAGAAAGGTCACCACCTTCAGGGGAAAGCTGCCTGAGATGGGAACAACATAAAGCCCGCCGAGAAGGTCATAAAGCGCGTCAAAATCCGTCGTGCCGCTGCCCTTGGCAACAAGCCCCCGTGTTACGAGCCGGTCAAGGCAGTCTGAAAAGCTGCGCCGAGGGAAAAGCTCCATTCCGTTGGAGAGCTGTTCATAGAAGTCCTCTGCACGCTGCCGGTCTGTCAGCCGCCAGCACAGCGCAGTCCAAAGCGTCATCTCCTGCGGATCCATTCCGAACTCACGGTGATCCATGAGAATGACCGGATAACGCCGGCCTCCGCCATCGTTTCGGCAACGGAAATGTCCCAATGCCGTATAAAGTGTTTTTTCTGCCATACGAACTCCTCCTTATGCGCTCTTGATATCCTGTTCCGTGCAGGCGGTATAGAACTCCCGCACGATCCGCTCCCGGCGCAGCTTTTCCGCCGCCCGTGAGATGCAGGCTCCAATGTAGTTTGGTTTCTTTTGATACAGTTTGGCAATGTCCGCGCAGCTGTAGCCTCTGACCCGCAGCTCCATCGCTTCGATCCCAAGCCGGGCGGTGCCGTGGTAGCGGTTCCTGAAATGGGAGAGCAGGGCGTCGGAGGAAACATCAGAAATCAGATCCTCCGTATGAAAAGGGCTGACCGGCTCCGGCGCTCCCATCTCGGCAAAAGCATCCAGCGATAACAACGGCAGATTTTTTCGCGCAGATTGGATCTCACGGCAGCGATCCAGCAAATAATTTCGGATAACGGTTCTGGCGTAAGCGGGAAATGCTCCCATTTCCTCCCGGTAGGAGACCGCCGCGCGGCAAAGTGCGATACAGCCTTCCTGGTACAGATCATCATGCCCCATGCCGTCCACCGTCTCATTGGTCTTGATGCTGCGGCGAAGCACCTGTTCCACCAGCGCAAGGTGATCCTCCACTCTCTGGCGCTGGAGATCGTTCAAGGTAAATTCCATACTCATGATTTCCCTTCTTTCTGTGTTTGATTTTGCTATGCCGCTCTTGCTGCGGCGGCGCGAAACCTGCGGCTGAGCGCAATGACCTCGTCACAGCGCGCAGCGGAGAATTTAGCGATATGCGCATCCTCGGCGGGAAGCCCCATAGACAGCTGCAGCAGGCGGTAGGCTTCTTTTCGGCTCATGATCCGCATATAGCAGACCGCTTGACAGTTTCAAGAAATTGCGTATAATATAAATCAGATTATCATAATATAGTTTATCATAAACAAGCCGTAAATGTTGGAGGTGGCACAGGTGAACTTTATTGGACGAAAAGAAGAATTGAATACGCTGGAAAAGGAATTCCGCCGGGATGGCAGCTTTTTGTTGTGATCTATGGCCGGCGCCGTATCGGAAAGACAACGCTGATCAAAGAATTCATCAAAGATAAGCAGGCATTTTATTTCCTTTGCGACGGAGGAAGTGGAGTCCCAGAGCATGAAGCGTCTTGCCGGCGTGGTAGCCCGGGTCACTGGAAATTCCATGCTGCAGCGGGTCACCTTCACGGACTGGTTGGATCTGTTCCGGGAGATCGCCAACTACCGTCCGGAGGAAAAGAAGGTGCTGGTCATTGACGAGTTTCCGTATTTGGTCAAGACGAACGCGGCCTTTCCGTCCATCCTGCAAAATGCCTGGGACGAGATCCTGAAGGACAGCAATGTTATGCTGATCCTCTGCGGGTCGCTGATCAGCATGATGCAGAAGCACGCCCTTTCTCACGATAGTCCGCTCTATGGCCGGCGCAGCGCGCAGATCCGCTTGAAGCCGCTGCCGTTTACAGACCTCTATGCCGTGCAGGGACAGCCGTTCTCTCAGGCGGTGGAGCAGTATTCCGTGACGGGCGGTGTTCCGAAGTATCTGGAGTTTTTCGAACCCGGAGAAGACCTCTACCGTCAGATTCAGGAAGTTGTACTGTCCAAGAATGGGTTTCTCTATGAGGAGCCGAACTTCCTACTGAAAGACGAGGTACAGTCCGCCAACAGCTATTTCTCCATCATTCGCGCTATTGCGGACGGCAATCACAAGCTGGGCAAAATTGCGGGCGCCCTGGGCATGGAGACATCCTCGCTGACGCCCTATCTCTCCACGCTGATCGATCTGGACTTTCTGAAAAAGGCAACACCGGTCACGGAGAAGAATCCGGAGAAGTCCAGAAAGGGCCTCTACTTCATTTCAGATAATTTCATCCGCTTCTGGTTCCGCTATGTCTATCCCTACAAGGGAGCTGGAACTGGACAATCAGCAGATCGTTCTGGACGAGTTGGAGAAGGACTTTATTCAGAAATTCGTTGCCTTCTCCTACGAGGACGTCTGCAAGGATATCTTTGCCTCCCTGTGCCGGAACAAGGCGGTGGACTTCGTGCCCTCCGCATCGGCTATATAATCTTTGATGGATCCATATCCTTGTGGTCGCTGGTAAGCTTCTCGCCCTTTTTCCGGCTTAATGAAATACTGAACTTATTGCCACTTTCCAACATAGCTCACATAAAGAACAACTATCGTATCTTCGTCTTTATCTGTTTTATAGACAGTCAGGCGGTAGTTAGAGAGGGCTTCTTTTTTCCTCTTTAGTTCAGAATGTACCAATCGTCGAGACGAATCAATGTGGCATCCTTAAAATATATCACGGTTAAGAGCTTTCAAACAACGAGAAATCAATTCATGCCGGTTTCCGATATATACCGGAGTTCCGCATTTGGGGGCAAACCAGCTCTGTCCCATCTTCGCTATTGTCATATTCTATTTTCGGGATGTCTAATAATGAAAGTGAAGGCCTTCTTGGTTACAGAAATAATTAACCGGGAAGGACCCCAGTTTATTGCTTAATACAATAGTTTGATTAAAGTGTTGCGTAAGAAGGCGTTGAAAGAAGAAAAAGTGACTGGGTCAATCAACGATGTATTACGTGCGGGATTGACAAAATATCTGTAAAAAAGTACGAGAAATATAGAAAGGCAATTAGAGATTGCATAAATGTAAACTGCTTGCGGTTTACATTTATTACCCTTAAGATAGATTCGAGATACAGCTGATTTGCTTGATAAGAGTAATGAGGAGACCCTAATACGGCGATGATTCGGCTCTGGCGGTTTGCTATATTTTGGGGGATATGAGTACGAAAAAACTTTTTAGATTTGCATGAGATACAAGGGGAAGAAAAATACGCCCCATGAATTACCAGAATTTAATTTGGACT
>VOFG01002890.1_pt1 | contig 32320 bp, 60 predicted proteins | sample 5384171 | NCBI WGS metagenome assembly VOFG01 (sample SAMN12384726, study PRJNA508395) | human gut metagenome | isolation source: healthy gut F | host: Homo sapiens
TCTACTGCTGCAGATAAGATTTGGAATAGTCATTTCTTTATCTCCATCTGCATCTTCCCTTTCAAACCTGCCGGGAGAAATAATGGAAAACCAGTCTATTACACTCAGCAGTTCATCATCCACACCTTTCTCCTGCTCAACCTTTTCGCTAACCTGCAAGGACTGTGGCAAAATTCCGTTTCAACGCCTTATATGCCTCCTCGACTGTCTCAGACCTGATGCACAATACCCTGTGTTTTAATCCTGATAGAGCTACAGCTCCTGTTAATGAGTTCGTTTTCAAGGCTCGAAACCCTACTGTGATTAGCTCCTCCAACAGATTTTTGTTATTCCCTGTTCTTGGGCTGACATTTTCAAAATCTCCTTTCCCTAAATCATCTAATTTTTTCTGCCATCTCAAATTCTGTTTTTGATTGAAGAAAGGCAATATCATTTTCGCAATTCAACTCGAAGTCGCACTGCCACCTGCAGAAAAAGCCCATATCAATCTAAGAGTGAAATGTGGTTGTGACGGAGATCGTACGTGATACGCTTCACGCCCCTGCCGCCTCTTGCCCTGTCCATCTCAGATGAAGATAGTTGTCACTGCAAAGATACGGTTCTCTTCTTCAATCCGTGCGATTACAATTCTTTCATTTCTCACAGAAACTTCTGCATTTTAATCGTGTGTGCTGCTCTTTTTCGTTTTTGAGAAGTAATCACATCCTGCCCTTTCAAACGCTGATAGGATTTATTGATTGTGACTGTTTCTTTATCAAAGTTGAAATCTGCCGGAGGTCAAAGCTAACAGCTCGCCCTCTCGGATACCGCACCAGTAAAGCATTTCAAAACGCATAAAAGGAAAACAGGCTTGTCCATCATCTCAAAAGAGAATTTTTTGTATTCTTCCTTTGTCCAGAACAGCATTTTTGTGTTCCTCACGTCCCATTTCCCACCTTTGCCGCAGGATTGGAACGCAGTTCATAGCGGACAGCGTGATTGAAAATGGCGGACAACTGATTTGCAGCGTTTTCAGATACGTCTGTGAATAAGGCTTTTCTTCTCATCACGATAGGCAAAGCATTTCATTCTGCCAAGTAATAATCTCCTTGTGGAAATCTCGCTGATTTTCAGTTTCCCGAAATACGGAAGTATCTTTGTGCGGATGATATGCTCTTTGGTAAGCCACGTGTTTTCCTTCAAACGGTTCTTCACATCATTGATATAAAGTTCCGTAAAGGCTTCAAAACTCATATCAAGGTCTGAAGAAGTTCTGCAACTGAACATTCTTTCCCATTCCTGTGCTTCTCGTTTGGTAGCAAAGCCACGCTTGCATTTCTGCTTACGTTCCCCTTTCCAGTTCACATACCTTGCCATCATACCAAGTACCGTTATCTTCATTCTTAAATACCGGCATTTACATTTCCCCTTTCCTGCTCCGTAGAGCCTTTCGTAAAAATACTGGCGATTTTTACGCCCTGCAATCGTAATAAAGCCCTTTGCTTTCAATTCCTCATTTAATTGTCTGATGAGTTTATATGCATAAGGTTTTGATACGTTTAGTTCTGAGCCACATCTTCGGCTCGGATAAATCTGTTTTTCCATATCCTTTTTCTTCCTTTCTTAAAATAATTTTTGCTTGCCGCTTTCTCCGTGTTAAAGTTCCAACAGGCACTCCTGCTTGTCGGCAGGCGCTGTGCTGTCCCAATGCACCGCAGTACATCAGGCGCTCGCTCGTATCCTGGGGTTCCCGAAAAGTCGGAGACTTTTTGGGGAAGAGGAGGAGCAGTGCAGCGAATGAGCTTTTGTGCTTAAAAACAAGCGAACGATACGGAACTTATCCGACGAGGTCTTGGCGGTTTGGCTTTTCGGACGGTCATTCAGTTGTCGCATTAAGCATATTTGTTTAATTCGTAATTTATTTTACTAAACATATTTGCTATTGTCAAGTGGTTGCAAAGAAAATATTAAACATTTTTGTTTCGGTTTTTCTTGACTTCCACTAAACATTTCTGCTATACTTATTTCACTAAATATAAAAGGAGCGTATCATTATGGCTATCAGCGAAAGAATACATTTTTCAGACTAATGCGTGGTATGACACAAAAGTATCTCGGTACAGCAATCGGTTTTCCAGAAAAGAGTGCTGATGTGCGTTTGGCACAGTACGAAACTGGTACACGCAAACCGAAAGCAGACCTTACAAATGCATTGGCACAGGTGCTTGATGTTTCTCCACAGGCTCTTGATGTTCCCTGACATAGACAGCTATATCGGTCTTATGCACACTCTGTTTACCCTTGAAGATATTTACGGTCTTACTGTCAGTGAAGCAGACGGAGAGGTATGCTTAAAGGTCAACAAGGACAAAGGCAGAACTCCTCAAAATGCTGTATGCTTATGAACAGACAAAATCTTGTATGCTTGAAAGAACAGGCAGAAAAGCTATTCTTCCGAGCAGAAAGACAACAGAGAAGAATACGATAACTGGCAGATGCTTTACAAAAAAGCCCTTAACATTATCCAGAGTTTATCGATGGCTTTTTCAGACCAAAACTTTACTTTATAAACCACTGGATCTTACCAGTGCAATCAGACAATCGAAACTGAAACCTGTTTACATGCTTCACTTCGATTTATTTAACAATTCGGTGCTTACCTTGCCACTTTTCCAAGTACTTCCCACGGGATCTCTGCGGCTTCTGCAGTCATGAAATCAATGGTGTTTACGGCTCTTAATGCGATGGCATAGTCATAAGTTCTTTCGTCACCCATAACACCTACGGAACGCATATTGGTCAATGCTGCGAAGTACTGTCCGATGCTTCTGTCAAGTCCTGCCTTTGCAATCTCTTCGCGGTAGATAGCATCTGCTTCCTGTACCATCTTTACTTTTTCAGCAGTTACTTCACCAATGATACGGATTCCAAGACCCGGACCTGGGAATGGCTGACGGTATACCAGTTTTTCCGGAATACCAAGCTCTAAACCAGCTTTACGTACTTCGTCCTTGAACAGATCACGGAGAGGCTCGATGATCTCCTTTAAAATCTACATAGTCAGGAAGTCCTCCTACATTGTGGTGGGACTTGATAACTGCGGATTCTCCACCCAGTCCGCTTTCTACAACATCGGGATAGATAGTTCCCTGTGCCAGAAAGTCTACAGCACCAATCTTCTTTGCTTCTTCCTCAAATACACGGATAAATTCTTCGCCAATGATCTTACGTTTTCTTTCTGGCTCTTCCACACCTGCTAATTTGCTATAAAAACGATCCTGGGCATTAACACGGATAAAGTTTAAATTATATGGGCCGTTTGGTCCGAATACCTCTTCTACTTCATCACCCTCGTTTTTACGCAGAAGACCATGATCTACAAATACACAGGTCAGCTGATCACCAACTGCTTTTTGCCAGCATAACAGCTGCTACAGAAGAGTCTACTCCACCAGACAGTGCACACAGCACTTTTCCGTTTCCAACTTTCTCCCGTATAGCTTTGATGGTATTTTCAACAAAAGCATCCATCTTCCAGTCGCCTGCACAGCCACAGACATTGTATACAAAGTTGGACAGCATCTTGGTTCCTTCTACAGTATGAAGCACTTCCGGATGATACTGGATCGCATACAAGTTCTTTCTTCCCATTCAACAGCTGCTACCGGGCAGTTATCTGTGTGGGCAATGATCTTAAATCCAGGAGCTTCTTTTTCGATGTAATCGTTGTGGCTCATCCAGCAGATCGTCTTTTCAGATACGTTCTTAAATAACTTGCTGTTGTTGTCTACGGTTACTTCAATCTTTCCGTACTCACGAACAGGAGCCTTGCAGACATGACCACCCAGTAAATGCATCATCAGCTGTGCGCCATAGCACAGGCCCAGTACCGGGATTCCCAGTTCAAACAGTTCTTTGCTGCAGGTAGCAGCACCTTCTTCATATACACTGTTTGGTCCGCCGGTCAAAATAATGCCCTTTGGATTCATTTCTTTGATTTTTCGATATCGGTTTTGTAAGAATAAATCTCACAATAAACATTGCACTCACGTACGCGGCGGGCAACCAGCTGATTGTACTGACCGCCAAAGTCGATCACAATAATCTTCTCTCTGTTCACGAGTCTTCCTCCTAATTTTTGTATGATAAAACGATGATCCAACCGTTTCATCTTCATATATCTCATTTCATTATACCTAAAATAATTTCACTATACAAGTAGATTCCCTAAAATCCTTATGGTTTTCCTATTACTCTTTCATTTTTCACAATTTATATTATTTTTCGCCATAAAAAAACAGCATTTTTCTCATAGCATTTTCTTCTTTTTTTTCCTGTTTTTTCATATTTGTTAATTACATAACATTTTTCTTTAAAAAGAAACGGCAAAGTCTTTCCGCTTTTTTTCTCATTATTCATCTTTTCCGGAAACTTTATTCCATAAAATCGCCCCAAAATCATCCTTACTTTTTTTGTACATTGTTAATAAAATTAATACCAAAACTCTCGTTTTATCTTTGTATGTTTTACACATTGCACAATTTTACTCTTTTTTATATAATGAATCTGCCAAATAAAAAAGCGTTCTATATTTAATCTAAAACAGGTCACACCTGCTATAAAACACAGGAGGTTTTAATTATGGATCAGTATAACACTCTCACACCTGAGATTATTTCTAAATTAAAAGAGGTATCAGACCATATCCTTACCGGCGATGATATCAACCCTGATTTTTTCCAGGGATGAAATGCCTATTTATGGCACACATATGCCAGACCTGGTAGTTCAGCCACGTTCCACTGAAGAAGTAGCTGCTATTATGAAAATCTGCTATGAAAATACGATTCCTGTCACTCCAAGAGGTGCCGGAACCGGACTTGCAGGAGGTGCAGTTCCCCTTCTTGGCGGTGTTCTCCTTGACATGTCTAAGATGAACCGGATCTTAAACTATGATCTGGAAAATTTCGTTGTAAATATCGAAAGCGGTGTTCTTTTGAATGATCTTGCTGCTGACTGTCTGACAAAAGGCATGATGTATCCGCCAGATCCAGGTGAAAAATTTGCCTGTGTAGGTGGAAATGTTGCTACCAATGCCGGAGGCATGCGCGCTGTAAAAATATGGTTCCACCAGGGATTACGTACGTGCTATGACTGTTGTTCTTCCAACCGGTGAGATCACCCATCTTGGTGCTACTGTTTCCAAGACCTCTTCCGGCTATTCCCTGTTAAACCTGATGATCGGTTCTGAAGGTACTTTAGGCATCATTACAGAGCTGACCTTAAAGATCATTCCTGCTCCAAAAGCAAGCGCTTCCCTGATCGTACCATTTGAAGATCTGAAAACAGCACTTGAAACCGTGCCAAAATTAAAAAATGTCTTCCTTAAATCCTCAGGCCATCGAATTTATGGAGCGTGAAATCGTACTGGCTTCTGAACGCCATACCGGACGTTCCGTTTTCCCACAGGAAATGGGCGGACAGCCAGTTGGTGCTTATCTTCTGATCACACTGGATTCTGACAGTGAAGACCAGTTATATACACTTCTTGAACAAGCGGCAGAATTAGTATTAGATGCCGGAGCTATGGACGTTTTAGTAGCTGACAGCCCTGCAAAAATGCGTGATGCCTGGGCTGCCCGTTCTGCCTTTCTGGAAGTTATTATGGAAGAAACAAAACTTCTTGATGAATGCGACGTTGTAGTTCCTGTTACCAAGATCGCATCTTATCTTGAATTTGTAAATAAGGCCGGTGAAGAATGCGGTCTGGTGATCCGTTCCTTTGGTCACGCCGGTGACGGAAACCTGCATATTTACGAGTGCTCTAATGACCTTTACTGAAGAGGAATTTAAAAAGCGCGTAGACAAGTTCTTTGATATTATCTATAAAGAAGCTTGTGCACAGGGCGGACTGGTATCCGGCGAACATGGTATCGGCTCCGGTAAGATTCAGTACCTGATAGACTCCATTGGCGAGACCAATATGGCCCTTATGGAAGGCATTAAACGTGTATTTGATCCGAAAATGATCTTAAATCCAGGCAAAGTATGCTACCGCCTATAATATAATATGAGATACTAGTATCGTTTTCGAAATAACGATACCACTCACTTGTCTGCGAATCTGATTGCACAGGCCTAAAAAAGCCTCAGCGTAGCCCGCTACACCTGCGTTTTTAGACCTGCACACTCAAATCCGCATCCTACGTGATTAGTACAGTTATTTACGAAACGATGTACCAGAGTCAAAAAGGTCGGGAGTCCGATGCAAACTTGCTTGCATGAGGATTTGTGACCTTGGGGACCCGCCAAAAAACATGAGTAAGAAGCCATTTTTGAAGAAAAATGAACGGATTACGAATGTTTTTAGTATTACGGAAGTGCAAGCACGTAGCAATTCGGTATCAGAGGGGGTAAAATACCTTTGACTCCAACATCTAGTATGATACCAGTTCCAAAAAAAAAAGATGACTCAGGACAGTTTTCCACTTCCGGGTCATCTTTTTATTATCTGATCTATCATCTTTTCTATAACCTTTTAAATACCATGATCTACCACGATCTTCTTCATTTTCTTCCTACAAACTTTTTTAAATAAAATTTTACACATTTTTATCAATAGCCGGTTACATTTTATATTGAAAATTTTAAAACCAGGCTATATAATGTATAAAGAAGTTGTTAAGAAATACTTCTGGTCAATGAACCATTAATCTTACGAAAAAGGCAGGTGAACAGAATGGACGGTTGCGATAGTCATGGGCGAAGTAGATGCACGGGATATAAAGGAAACAGCAGTCTGTTCTGTTTCGTATAATTATCGTCTTTAGCAATAAACATCATAACAGAATTTCTTTTTTCATTTCTTATCCTGTTTTACAACTCCCGTAATATACATCGCAAAGCTGTAATAAGGAGGATCGGATGTATCGGTCCTGTGATTTTTTGTTCTGCACATTTTTAGGCTGTGCAGGCTTTGTTATGCTTAAAAAAAAAAATTGAATAAAGGAGACTGAAATGGAAAATAAAGTTCAAGTTCAGGATCACAGCCAGGAGATTCTGTCTGTGATCAGAAGCAACGCCTCACCAGGCATTCTGAGAAACAAACTGGAAGATTACCATGAAAATGACCTTGCTGACATTTTCCCGGAACTGACATTAGCAGAGCGGCGCAAAATCTGCCGTATCCTTGATACAAATATGCTTTCTGACATTTTTGAGCATATCGATCAGAAACAGGCTGCTGAATATCTGGATGAAATGGATATAAAAAGGCTGCTTCTATCCTTTCTGCCATGGAAACAGACTCTGTTGTGGATGTATTAAAAATGACTCCCAAGGAAAAACGTGCCCTTCTTACAGAACTGCTGGATGATGACGCAAAAAGGATATTGCTGTGATCGCTGCATTCGATGAAGATGAGATCGGCAGCTGGATGACCACAAATTGTATTGTGATCCGTGAAAACCTTTACTGTAAAGCAGGCCATGAGCAGTCTGGTAGAACAGGCCGCTAAAAATGACAATATTTCCACCATTTTCATGGTAACAGAAGATCAGACCTTTTATGGTGCAATGGATCTGAAAGATCGATCATTGCCCGACAGGATTCCGCCTTAGAGGATCGATCGTTACCTCTTATCCTTATGTATATGGTCACGAACTGATCGATGACTGTATTGAAAAACTGAAAGACTATTCTGAGGACTCTATCCCAGTCCTTAATAATAACAATAAACTGCTTGGTGTTATCACTTCCCAGAGCATCGTAGACCTGGTAGATGATGAGATGGGCGATGATTACGCAAAGTTAGCAGGTCTGACTGCTGAAGAAGATTTAAAAGAACCTTTAAAAAGAAAGTTTAAAAAACGTCTTCCATGGCTGTTAGTCCTGTTAGCTCTTGGTATGGTCGTTTCCTCTGTTGTAGGTCTTTTTGAACAGGTTGTAAGCCAGCTGACGCTGATCATGTGCTTCCAGTCCCTGATCCTTGGACATGGCCGGAAACGTTGGTACCCAGTCTCTGGCTGTTACCATCCGCGTACTTATGGACGAATCTCTTACAGGCAAACAGAAACTGGAGCTGGTATGGAAGGAAATGCGTATTGCTTTCTCAAATGGTCTGATCCTTGGAATTCTTTCTTTTGCAGCCATTGGTTTATACATTGTGATCGCAAAGGGAAACCTTTCGCATTTGCTTATGCTGTATCCGGCTGTATCGGAGCTGCACTGCTTTTTTGGCAATGGCGATCTCCGGTGCTGTAGGCACATGTATCCTGCTGTTCTTTAAGAAGATCAATATTGACCCGGCAGTTGCTTCCCGGTCCACTGATCACAACGGTAAACGACTTAGTAGCTGTTATTTCCTATTATGGACTGAGCTGGATCTTACTGATCAATATCATGCATCTGGCTGGTTAAAACAGAAAACAGGCAGGCATAACTTCTGCCCCCCTGCAGTATATAAAAAATACGCTTTCTCTTCTGTAATTCTCTCTGGAACCCGGAAAAGAAAGCGTATTTTTATTTTTCATCTTCTGCCGAATGATGTGCCAGTAATTCCTGTTCTTCTCTCACACTTCGCATCCTGCGAAAAATAGGAACTCATCTCATCAGCCATACCGGAAAGGCGGTTTAACAAGGTGGAAAAAATCCCTTTAACATTTCATCATCTTTATAATATGGATAGACAATGTCATGGTCGATCTCACTCCAGCCTTCCTCAAACAGCGTTCTTCCCTGGATCTCTACATAATATCCTTTATATTTGATAATATAGTGGAGAGAACGGTAGATTCCATCTGACTTAATATCGATCAGCTTTTCATCATAAATCCGGGTATCACCATTTCTCCGGTACACCTTTGGACGCTCTGCAATATAGCAATGGGATGGATCTTCGTCAAAATCCTGTCCTCTGTCCTTTACATAAATGTCTGGGTCATTTTTCAAATACAGTGGTAATATATTTGTGGAAATAGATCCAATCTTCCCGGTAAAGGAAAAATACACGGATACCGATCAGGTCGGTCATGTATTTATAATAATTATTCCTGTTAAGATCTTTGAATTTCTCGGATCTTCTTTCCGTTTTCGTATGATCTTCTCCAAAAGATGTCCCGGATTTTTGGTACGGTATCGGTAGGAATGGATTCCCCGCCCGCTCAATATCATAGAGATAATCATTGACAAAGTCTTTGCCGATCTCCCGGAGTTTTTTCTTCTTTTGACAGATAATCATCATAGATCGCTGCCAGCTCTTCCCAGGAAATGTCAGCTGCCTTAAAATCATCTTCGTCAATGTTATAGGCTTTTAAGAACGCCATTTTATCAACCATCTGCCTTCCCCCTTTTTTCTTTTTTTATGTTCTCTCGGAATTTTTTTGTACCTGATTTTGCGAGAAGATTTTTTGTCAGTTGTACCCCAATTTTGTTTTTTTTTGCTTTTTCCGACTCACAAACCCGCGCTGACGCGCTTTTACCGCCTGCTGACGCAGGCTGTTTGCTCGTGGAGTGCTTGGAAAAAACAAATGCCGCCTTCGGCGTCCCTTGGTTTTTCCTGCTTTTTCCGACTCGCAAACCCGCGCTGACGCGCTTTTACCGCCTCGCTGACGCAGGCTGTTTGCTCGTGGAGTGCCTGGAAAAAACAAATGCCGCCTTCGGCGCCGCTTGTTTTTTCCTGCGCTACTCCAGTTCGAAAGCTCCTGTATATAGCTGATAGTATTTTCCTTTTTTCTTCAATCAGCTTATCATGGCTTCCGCGCTCGATGATGTGGCCCTGCTCCAGCACCATGATCACATCGGAGTTACGCACTGTGGATAGTCTATGTGCAATAACAAATACAGTACGTCCCTGCATCAGGGCATCCATTCCCCGCTGTACGATGGCTTCTGTACGTGTATCAATAGATGATGTTGCCTCGTCTAAGATCATAACCGGCGGATCTGCAGCGGCTGCTCTGGCAATAGAGATCAGCTGCCTCTGTCCCTGGGATAAATTCTCACCATTTCCGGTAATAACAGTCTCATAGCCTTCCGGCAGACGGGTGATAAAGTCATGGGCACATTCATCATCTCTTCAATATATCCTTCTACCTTACCGATCGATTCCTGCTGACGGATAAAGTATTTTGCTGAGTTGCCACCGACTTTTTTAATGACACGCAGCATAATGATAACACCCACTACAACGACAAGTGACATCCAAAGACTGTAATACAGCATGATCCCAAATACCGTAATGACCATGACCCCGGAGCTTAAAAGCTGCGGCATACTCTGTGAGATCAGCTGACGGAGTGTATCAATATCATTCGTATAATAACTCATGATATCTCCGTGGCTGTGTGTGTCGAAGTATTTAATTGGAAGGTTCTGCATCCCGTTAAACATTTTTTCACGCAGTTTTTTCAAAGAACCCTGTGTGATCACTGCCAACAAACGGCAGTAAGTAAAGGATGCGATCAGGGAAACGGCATAGAGGATTGCCAAGATTGCCGCCATCCCGAGGATTTTTCCTGCAACTGCCTCCCAGTCTCCGCTCTGATAACTCTGCTCGATCACTGCAATAATATTCTGCATAAATACTGCCGGGATCGCACTGACAATAGCATTAAATAAAATACAGAATAATACAACCGGCATCAAAACTGGATAAAACGAAAACAACGTACGGATGATCCTTCTGATAACACCTTTTTTCGGTGCTGCCTGCATTTCCTTATTCTCCATCCGTCTCACCTCCTCTATTCTGTGAAGCATAGACTTCCTGATAGATCGCATTTTCTTTTAATAATTCTTCGTGTGTTCCAACTGCCTGTATCTTTCCACCTTCTAACACAAGGATGCGGTCTGCCTCCTGTACGGAAGAAATCCTCTGGGCAATGATGATCTTTGTCGTATCAGGAATATATTCTTTGAATGCGAGACGTATCATCGCATCTGTCTTGGTATCTACCGCACTAGTCGAATCGTCTAAGATCAATATCTTTGGTTTTTTTCAGCAATGCCCTTGCAATACAAATCCCTTACATCTCTTCCCCCACCTTTTACCACACCTTCTGTGGTATCATACAGACGGGAGATCAGCTGGATCAAAGTAGACTTTGAAAGAACCGGTTCCACCAATAATACCAATAGTCTCACCGGAATTAATATGAAGGTTAATGTTCTCCAGAGCGTTTTCTCTCTGCCTTTTTAGAATATTTAAAGCTTACATTTTCAAAATCAACAGAACCGTCCTTTACCTCGTAAACCGGATTTTCCGGATTTACCAGACTGCTCTTTTCTTCCAGAACTTCTACAATTCGCTTTGCAGACTCAGAAGCCAGTGTGATCATAACAAAGACCATGGACAGCATCATAAGACTGCTTAAGATCTGGAAACTATAGGTTAAAAGAGCGGAAAACTGTCCTACATCCAAATCCAGTCCCCGGCTGGTGATGATCGTATAAGAGCCAAGGACAGCACAAAGATCGTAACTGTATACAGGCAGAACTGCATCAGTGGATTGTTAAATGCAAGGATCTTTTCTGCACGGGTAAAATCACCGCATACATCTTCTGCTGCACGGTCAAACTTCTCTTTTTTCATACTCCTCCCGCACATAAGATTTCACAACACGGATGCCCTTAATGTTTTCCTGAACAGAGTTATTTAAAGCATCATATTTGTTAAATACAGCGCGGAACAGCGGCATGACCAGGCGGATAATGGAAAAAAGACCAATTCCCAGTATGGGCACTACAATGATAAAAATACATGCCATTCTGCCGCCCATGATAAATGCCATGACAAAGGCAAAACAAGCATTAATGGGGCACGTATGGCAATACGGACGATCATCATATAAGCCATCTGTACATTAGTCACATCTGTAGTCAGACGTGTAACTAAAGATGAAGATGAAAAACAGTCAATGTTTTCAAAAGAAAAATCCTGGATCTTGTAAAACAGGTCTTTTTCACGTTCTTTGCAAACCCGCAGGAAGCAGTGGCGCAGGCATTACCTGCAGTAATACCGAATATAAGAGAAAGCGTAGCCATAATGACCAGTACCAGACCATACATGGCGATCTCCCTAAAAACCGGCACCTGCCTTCATCTGGTTCACCAGCCGTGCAATGACAAATGGAATAATACACTCCATCACCACTTCCAGTGATACCATCAAAGGGGCTTTCAGGGATGCCTGCTTATACTCACGGATGCATTTTGATAAAACTTTCAGCATAATAGGTAAAATACTCCTTTCTGTAAACATGCATGCCAACAATAAGAACAGGACGTCCGCAACGCGAACGTCCTGAATGCGTTTTCAGTACATATACTGAAACATGTGCATTTTAGGCTACTCTTAATCATACCCTAAATCTAATGTTCTTTACAAAGAGTAAAATAATGAACTTTTTGTGAAAAAAAGTTACTGACCAAGAGCTTCATTTAAACCTTCTGTTCCCTCTAATGCAAATCTCCCCTGTCTGATCAATGTGATCCTGCTGCCGTCTTTTCCTACGGCCACAATATCTCCCAGTTCTGAATAAGGAACTGTGATATCTGTATGGCAGCTGAAATATGCCTTTGACATATCCTCTTTTCTTAAAAGGGATATCTCGTTGTCTCTGGCGATCACTTCCTTACCATCCGGATTGTACATAGGAGAGTCTTCTGCAAAGCTGTAGCAGGTATCTCCTACTGCAAAGTGGGGACCGGTTTTTTTCTGCAATAGGATCGGAAGCTTGCTTCCATCTGATATTTCTGAGCCATTGCATAAGCTGTAGTATTAGTTCCAATGGCAAATTCCCCCAGTGGAAGCCAGCTGTGGCCACGCATGATCACCTGCTTTACCAGATCTTTTCCCTGTTCCTCAGATTCCGGAAAGTTTCCGCAGCCAAACTCTGTCACTTTTCCATCTTTAAATACCATACGCGATCTTTTAAAGAGATAATCTTCCACATAGACCTCTTTTACATGGAGAATTCCTTTTGCGTTCCTGTAAGCACAGGAGAAGTAAATACTTCTCCCAATGGGATATTCACATCTGCTACGCAGTTCTCAAAATTGGTCTGCTTTGCTGGATCGTTCAGTGTATGGAGCTGCACTTTCATGGATGTTTCATTTCCATCCTGTCCTGTGATTTCACACGATCAGCCTTATCTAAAGCATCGATCAGCTTCTGCTGGATCTTCTGGTATTTTTCATAATCCAGCGTATTTATGGCAATGGTCTCACGGAAAATATCCTCAAAATCCGGTCCGATCTCCGGCTTCGGGAAGGCAATGATCGTAAAGCTGGTCTCCTCTCCCGGAATATACTGGTTGATGACCTGGCGTGACTCATTTGCATAAGCTAAAGTCAGCTCCTGCTGATGATCATTTAACCCAAGGGCAGTTTTCTTATTTACCGGCGTAAAGCCCTCCTCGCCAAAGGTCTCTACTACAGCCGGGCCTGCGCACCAGGAAGCCAGCTCACTGTACTGTTCATACGCAGCCTTTAATATAGAAAGTTTTCTCTTTAAAGGCATTGCCCATATAAAGGGCACTGTCATAGCGGTGGTCATAATCATACTGTTTGTTGGCAGAAGCACCAAAATAGCCTCTCTTGCCATTTGGTCTGCGGTTTAAGGACTCTACCGCAGCCCGGTAGAAAATCGGTTCCAGTCCCATTTTCCGGAAATTTTAACAGCTTCCTTGGATCATCCGTTCAAAGCCCAGCTGGTATTCTACAACCACCGTCTTCTTTTGGGTAATATCCTGTCCCATAACAGAAAAACCTTTACGATAACCTTCTGTATAGGTATCTGCCATTTTATCCACAGTTTCCTCGGGAAGTGTGTTCATAAAAGCCGCCAGCTTTAACTCAGACTGGGAAATATACTCACCAAACTCATATAAATAGGAAAGATCATTTAAATCACTTTCCATGATAATATCTTTTGCAAAAAGAAAGCTTCGGATCCAGGCCTTCTCTGATCCGCCACGGAAGCATCAGATCTGAATAATCACTGACATACCAGTAAAAGCATCTTTGATCTGCTGTTCTTTAGGGCAGTCTGCTCCTTCTTCCCATGCCTGTACAAACAGGTTATATACCTCCAGAAAGACTTCGTTTAAGATAGCGATATTTTCCAGACGCATTTCAAAAGCATAAACAATGTCCCCCCCGATCTCTGTATAAAGAGCAGACAATATCTGTCCATAGCCTTCTCCCAGCTCTTTTACCGCATAGTCCGGATTTGCAAAGCTTTCTTCATAATGTTCCGGCAAAATATCTTCGTAAAGCCTGTGATTTCGCTCCTGTAATTGGGTGAGAAAAAGCTTCCTTCCTTCCTGTCTTTCTTTTTACCAGTTCCCCGATCATAAGGATAAAACGGGAAACACATCTAAAATAATTGCCGTAAGGCTGCCGGATATCCTCTTCTCCCATGGCTGTCACACGCTCCATAGAAAGGTCCAGCCGTTCTCTTACGGCATCGTTTTTCTTCCTGTAAAATTGTTCTGTAATCCATAAAAAAAAACTATTCCTCCTTATACATCCACATCTGCCTGCTGTAATACTTATATTTTGCCATTTTAACCCTGGTATCATTTTATCTGAATATACCAGTAAATATAATGATGACCCATATAAGAAGGATGATTCCCTCTAAAGCCATCCCGATCCTGGCTAAAATATAATTACAGTCATCTTCTGTAAAGGAAAGGATGCCGTACCAGAGCCCCATAATGGCTGCTGCCATGCTTGAAAATCCATAGGCTCCTGTATTCAGTCCCCCTTGTCCTGCATTTCTAACCGAAAATACATACTTAAGGCACCTAAAAGAAGGGGAGACGATCCCCAGACCCAGACAGTAGAAACTGTTCTTTGCAAGGGGATTTTTCACATAGGAAACCTTATTTCCAATCTGTCTCAATGTATTTTCCTCCTGTAACGTAACTGCTGTACCAAAACAGTAACAGCCAAAGCCGAAAGCTGCTCCCAGTGTATTAAGGAACAGGTCATCTACATCAAAACTTCCCACTTTGAATATGAGCTGCAAAGTCTCTAAGATCAGGCTCCAGGTAAACCCAAAGGTCACTGTATTATACCATTTCTTACTTCTTCTGCTGATGACCGGCAGAAAAATCCAAAGGGTGCAAAAGCAATGATATTTCCCACGATATTGATCATAAACAATGGGAATCCCAGTACATTATAATATTTAAAATAACGGCTGATCTCTTTAAAAAGAATCAGGTTATAGACATAACCCCTGTCTGTATCAGTCCGTCCGAATGACTCTGAAAAAACATGAAATACGCCAGAAGGCACAGGTACAGTATAAACAGTACCCATCCCATCTTCTGGCGTTTAGTTGTGTTTCTGATCATCTGTGACCCCGCATCCTAAAAATTCAATTTCGGATTTGCGTTTTAAAAGCAGCGCTCCATTGACAATGGAAATAATGCCCACAACAAGACCTGTGACCAGGATCACAACACCTGCTGCAATACAGCCGGCTCCTGTAACCTTCATCGTTTTTATATACTCTCCATATTGCAACTACCTCCGGCTTTTATTCATTCTTTGCGCCGTACTGCTCATAATATGCATCAAGAGCTGTTTTGATCTTATCATCGATCACTACCTGACCATTGCATTCTTTGTTATAAAGACACTCAGTTACATCTGCCATGGTAACAATAGCTGCGGTTGGGAAGCCATACAGATCCTTTATCTCATCTAAGGCACTCTTGGTTCCTTTTCCGCGTTCCATACGGTTTAAGGAAACGATCAGGCCTTTGATCTCTACATCGCCCTGGGCTTTGATGATCGGAAAGGTCTCCTCAATAGACTTACCGGAAGTGGTAACATCCTCGATGATCATAACACGGTCGCCGTCTTTGATCTTGCTTCCTAACAGGATTCCTGTATCACCGTGATCCTTTACTTCCTTACGGTTAGAGCAGTAGCGGATATCCTTTCCGTACAGATCACTGATCGCCATAGTAGTAGCCAACACTTAAGGGAATTCCCTTGTAAGCCGGTCCAAACAATACGTCAAAATCCAGACCAAAATTGTCATGGATCGCCTTTGCGTAATACTCACCTAACTTCTTTAACTGGGTACCTGTTACATAAGCACCTGCATTCATAAAGAACGGTGACTTTCTGCCGCTCTTTAAGGTGAAATCTCCAAATTTTAATACATTGCTCTCCACCATAAATTCGATAAATTCCTGCTTATAACTTTCCATGGTAATAACCTCCTTGATTCTTATATGTTCTCCCGGAATCTTTCTGTGCATGAGAGACCGGGAGGACATTAATAATTTTTTCCTGTGATCCTGTTATCATCACTTTACTGCACCGATCAGCTGGTTAATATCTTCAATTCCATATTTTTCCATATATGCCTTAATTCCATCTACTGTTTTAACTGTAGCATATGGGTCATGGAAGTTTGCAGTACCGATGGCTACTGCTGTTGCACCTGCAAGGATAAACTCCAGGGCATCATCTGCATTGCAGATACCACCCATACCGATAATAGGCACCTTTACCGCCTGGGCAACCTGATATACCATGCGTACGGCTACCGGACGGATCGCCGGACCGGAAAGTCCTCCTGTTTTGTTGGCAACTGCAAAAGTTCTGCGGTTAATATCGATCTTCATACCAGTTAAAGTATTGATCGGGGAAATAGCATCTGCACCGCCTGCTTCTGCTGCCTTTGCCATAACAGTAATATCTGTTACATTTGGGCTTAATTTCATAACAACCGGCTGTTTTGCATGGGCTTTTACAGCTTTCGTGATAGCCTCCACTGCCTTAGGATCCTGGCCAAAGGCAATACCGCCCTCTTTTACGTTTGGACAGGAAATATTGATCTCCAGCATATCTACCGGCTCATCTCCCAGACGTTCTACTACATCAATGTAATCTTCTGTGGTCTTTCCACACACATTGACTACGATTTTTGTATCATATTTTTTTTTAAAATGGAATATCTCTCTTTGCGAATACATCAATCCCCGGGTTCTGCAGACCAATGGCATTGATCATGCCGCCGTAGGTCTCAGCGATCCTTGGTGTTGGATTTCCCGGCCATGGCACATTTGCCACACCTTTTGTAACAACAGCACCAAGACGGCTTAAGTCAACAAATTCGCTGTATTCCATACCGGAACCAAACGTGCCGGACGCTTCCATAACCGGATTTTAAATTCCACTCCGGCAATCTTTACACTCATATTCATAATTCGGTCCTGCCTCCTGCTTTTATTCATGTTCTTAAACATTACAATTCAATGTCTTCTGCCAGGAATACGGGACCATCCTTACAGATACGCTTGTTATGTACCTGGGAATGTTCGTCCACATCCTTTGTCTGGCAGGTGCAGGCCAGACAGGCACCGATACCGCAGGCCATTTTTTCTTCCAGGGATAAATAACAGGGAATACCTTTTTCCTGGCTGTATGCCTTTAAGGCACGAAGCATAGGTGTTGGTCCGCAGGCATAGATCACATCTGCCTTCAGGTCGTTTTCACGGATAGCATCTAATACATTTCCCTTTGTTCCCACACTGCCATCTTCTGTAGCAACAGTTACTAAACCATATGCTTCAAATTCTTCCTTTAAGAACATATGGCTGTCACGATAGCCGATCACAGACTGTACCATTTCACTGCCGTTTATTTCATTTAACGCTTTTGCAAGCTGGAGCATTGGAGGAATACCAATACCACCGCCAATGAGGAATGCTTTCTTTCCTTCTAATAATGGAAAACCATTTCCCAATGGTCCTAATACATCAATGGTATCACCTGCTGCCAGAGCAGAAAATTCCTTTGTTCCGGCGCCTGCTACACGGTATACCAGGCGCAGCTCGCCCTTTTCTTTATCAATACCACAAAGACTGATAGGTCTTGGAAGCAGTCTGGATCCGTCTTTAGAATAAAGGGATACAACTGTCCAGGCACAGCCTGGGCTGCGATCTCACCTGCAGCCAGTCTTAAATCATAAATTCCTTCTGCCAGCTGTACCTGTGAGGTAACAGCAGCTGTCATTTTCAATTTTGCCATGTTGTTTTCTCCAACCTTTTTGTTTTTGCCCAACCTCGATTGTTAAACTCACGAATCCCGCCTGTTGTTACGCAGGCGACATGGCTTGTGAAAAACAAAGTGCGCAGCCGCTTGTTTTCCCTGCGATCATTGTATCATTCTTACTACAGTACACTGTTGATGTCAGCAACCATATCCATAACTGCCTGTCTGGATGCTTCTGCAAAATGCTCTGGACCAAACTGTTTGTATTTTTCCTGACGATAAGCTGCAATAATTCCTCTGGAAGAGTTTACGATCGCACCTAAACCATCTTCATTAAAGCAGTGCTTTAAGTCTGCTGCAGTACCACCCTGTGCGCCATATCCTGGTACCAGGAAATAGGTATGCGGCATCAGCTTTTTAAGATCTTGCTCATTTCCGGATAAGTAGCACCTACAACTGCGCCTACGTTACTGTAAGTCTGTCCATGGACATGTTGCCCCACTCTACTACCTTTTCAGCTACTAATTCGTAAAGAGGACGGCCATCGATCAGTCTGTCCTGAACTCGCCGCTGGATGGATTGGAAGTCTTTACCAGAACAAAGATCCCCTTATCATTTGCATTACATGCTTCTACGAAAGGTTTTACGCCGTCTGTTCCAAGGTATGGATTTACAGTCAGGATATCGGTATCAAAACCGCTGTAAGATTTAGAACCCACCTGTACTTTGCCCAGATGTCCGGTTGCATATGCAGCGGAAGTAGAGCCGATATCGCCTCTCTTTGCATCACCGATGACTACCAGGCCTTTTCATGGCAGTAATCTACGGTTTTCTTATAAACTACTAATCCCTCAATGCCAAACTGCTCGTACATAGCGATCTGTGGCTTTACTGCCGGGATCAGATCATAGGTATTATCAATAATCTCTTTATTATACTGCCAGATAGCTTCTGCAGCTCCCTCTAAGGTCTCTCCATAAGCATCAAATGCCTTTTTTACAATGTGCTCTGGCACATAGGAAAGCATTGGGTCTAAGCCTACGCAGATTGGAGCCTTTGTCTTCTGGATTTTTTCGATTAACTGACTGATCATATTGTTCCTCCTTGGTTATGGTACACTCTTTGTACATTGATCCACAACGTCTCACTGCACGGCTTTGCCGTATAAGAAGCATCGCTGTGGATGATTATCCCCATTTTAACATAGATACCGCATTTCTTCTCAAGAAAATTTCATGTTCAAGAAAACTTGGCGTTGCAGGCAGATTTTGAAAAAAAAACGATGAGTTTCAAAATAGTTCCTCAAACTCATTTAACAGCTCTTCAAAGAATTTAAGTGCTTCCTCCACTGGCCTGTATGGGACATATCCACACCTGCCAGCTTTAACAGCTCAATAGGAGTATCACAACAGCCACCGCTTAAAAATTTCCTGTATCCTTCTAAAATACCAGGTTCCATTAAATATCTTCCTGCTGATGGCGATTGCTGCTGAAAAGCCGGTAGCGTACTGATATACATAAAATGGTGTATAAAATGGGGATCCGTTCCCATTCATACTGGATCTGGGATCGGTCACTGTATCAGGTCCAAAATAATCTTCATTTAACTCTTATAAATACTGCAAAGACTCTGGGAAGTCAGGCTTTCCCTGTTGCTGCCATCTCATGGGCTTTCTGCTCAAACTCCGCAAACATGGTCTGACGGAACAAGGTTCCCTGAAGCTTTCCAGAAAATAATTTAATAAATAAGCCTTTTCCTGTTTATCTTTGCTGTTCTTTAATAAATGACGGATCAGCAGGGCCTCATTACAGGTGGAAGCCACTTCTGCCACAAAACATCTTATAGCCGCTATAGGTATAAGACTGATTCTTATTGGAATACCATGTATGGATAGAATGGCCCATTTCATGAGCCAGCGTAAATACATCATTTAAGGTTCCGTGGAAATTTAACAATACATATGGGTGGCAGCCATAAACACCCCAGGAATAAGCACCACTGCGCTTTCCTTCATTTTCGTACACATCGATCCATCGGTTTTCAAAAACCTTCCTGAAGAAGGCCCAGATATTCTTCTCCCATAGGCGCAAGACCTGTTCTTACAATATTTTTGGCTTCTTCAAAGGTATAATGGCGGTCTGCTTCTGCCACCACAGGCACATACAGATCATACATGTGAAGCTCATCCAGACCCAGTATTTTTTGCGAAGAGAAGCATATCTGTGGAGTAATGGGAGATTTTTCTCACAGATGCCACCAGATTATCATATACAGTCTCCGGAACTTCATTTCCAGAAAGACTTGCCTGACGGCTGGAAGCATAATTTCTGGCTTTCGCATAGAATACTGCCTGTTTCACATTGGTAGCGAAAGCAGCTGATAATGTATTTGAAAACTGTTTGTATACACTATACAGATTTTCAAAAGCTTCTTTCCGGATCTCTCTGTTCTGATCTTCCAACAGGGCAATGTAATTTCCATGAGTAAGTGGAATTTCTTTTCCCTCTGCGTCATGAACTGCCGGAAAACGGACATCTGCATTGTTAAACATGGTAAATACCTGGCTGCCCCTGAGTTGCCTCATAGGACTGGGCCAGCAGCTGTTCCATTTCTTTTGACAGAGTGTGGCTCTTGCGCTCTAACAGCTCGATCTAACAGACGGCCGAAATGTTTAAGGCCTGAGTGTGTGCTTCTGTATTTTTCTAATGTTTCTTCTGGAATAGCTAAAATCTCCGGAACCATATAGGATGAATTTTCAGATGCACGGATATTTAAAAGCTGGGCTCTGGAAAACATGTCCTGATACAGGTCATTTGCCGTATCTTCATCAGAACGCATTCTTGCATATACATACAGGCGTTCTGCTTTTAAACTGAACTCATCATCGAATTTCAGACACTGGTATAAATTTTCTGCTTTTTCTGCCAGCTTACCCTTAAATTCCCCTGTATGTTTCAAGCTGGTCAGACGCTTCCTTTAACTGTTTTTCCAGGTCTCATTATCCGGGACCATATCTTCCAGCCTCCAGGTGGTAGAAATTTCTGCTTCTCCTCTTTTCTTCATGAATGTACCCCTCTTTCTATGATTAATGCCCTCTCAGAATCTTTATGTGCATGATTTTGTGAGAAGATTTTTCCGAAAATACATTGATTACTGCGAAAATGCTGCCAAGTGACTATTAATCCTGCATGCTTGCACCAAGAGTCCATAGACCTTTAGCTGCTGACATCCCTTTATGGCATATGGTAATGTCACAGTTAAATAATGTGTTTGTTTAGATACAGATGTGCCCCGGCAGTGCCGGGGCTGATATAATACTTTATATAAACTTATATTTTAGACCTTTGGCCCCTGGTGATACCGGATTGCTGCGTGCTTTGCACTCCCGCAATTCTAAAACATTGTAATCCGCTCATTTTTCTTCAAAAAATGGCTCCTTACTCATGTTTTTTGGCGGGTCCCAAGTTCAAAAATCCTCCTGCAAGCAAGCCCTCGTCGGATTTTAGACCTTTGGCCCCTGGTATCATCATATAAATTTAGATGCGATCGGTACTGCAACTACAGTGAGAAGGCCGGCCACTGCAATGGAAAGGCTGCTCATAGCGCCTTCTACTTCTCCTAATTCCAGCGCTTTGGCTGTGCCTACTGCATGGGCACTGGTACCAAATGCCAGGCCTTTTGCTACCGGATGATGGATCTTTGCAAGCTTAAGCACAGTCTCACCAACCATATTTCCCAGCACACCGGTAATAATAATGCTGATAACAGTCAGTGTTACAATGCCGCCTGCTTCTTCACTGACGCCCATTCCAATAGCAGTTGTAATGGACTTTGGAAGCAGTGTTACATAATGGGCATGGGACAATCCCAGAACACGGCACATGAGGAAAATACTCACTGCACTGGTGGCAACTCCGGAAATAATGCTTACTGCAACAGCTGCGCCATGCTTCTTTAACAAATGAAGCTGCTTATACAGCGGGATCGCCAGACATACAGTTGCCGGTGTGAGAAGCCAGCTTAAATAAGATGCTCCCTTATTATATGTATCATAATCAATTCCTACTCCCAGTAAAAATGCAATGATCACGATAACAGATACCAGGATGGGATTTAAAAAGGCAAGCTTTGTTTTCTGCTTCAGCCAGCAGGCAAACAGATAGGCTCCTATACTTAAAGTAAGTCCCCAATACTGGGAATTTCCCAGAATTTCTCTTAATGCGCTCATTTGATCATTTCTCCTTTTTCTTCTCTGCTGATTCCATCATAAACTGTGCTTTTTTTCCGGTAACGATCATTACTACCACTGTGGAAACTGCGATAATGATCAAAAATGGGATAAGAACTGCTTTCAGCTCATCTGCGCACCCAGGATCCCTACTGTTGCCGGTACAAACATCATAGACATGGTATCCATCAGGAAATTGCCGGTTCCTTCTACGCTTTCCAGCTTTACCACGCCAGTCATAAGAGCTGCCAGCATAAGAAAAAGACCATACACGCCTGCCGGAACAGGTAATGGAAGGATCTTGTTTAAAAATTCTCCTGCCAGAGTGATTCCCAGGATACTACCGATTTGTCTTACGTATTTCATCTTTGCTTTTCCTCCTGATATTTTAATGTCCTCTTCTATATCCGAAGATTTTTCTGGACTATTCTACCACTGCAATTTTTCATATTCAAGAGACTATGACGGAAATACACAAAAAATACAATCCTGGCTTTCAACAATGGTTGCATACCGGAAACCATTGGATTACAATAAAAAGCATTATGAAAACTATGTTGGGAGCTTATTTCATGGAAATTTTCTTTAAAAACAATCTAAATTCATCAGACCAATTGCAGATAGGACAGCTTCTTTCTGCACCCACAGCAGACTCTGCCGCTAATACCGGAGCATGTTTTGTGCCAACGCCTGCGCTTGCTGATATCCTGGATGCTGACAGCTGGTGGTTTGCTATGCAGGAAAAGGATCTTCTCCTGGGATGCATGGCTGTTTATCATACTGGGGATGACAGCTTTGAATGTGTACCTTTTGTATATCCGGATTTTTTCGCAGAAAAGGCATCTTTTCCACGATCCTGGCTGCTGCCTGTAAAGAAGACCGGATCCCCGGAGAAGGTTCTGTGTATTTTCCTGCAGTGCTGAAAATGAATCATGGAAAAATATTCTGGGGCATATTGGAGCAGAACATGCCTGGGATGAATATATGTTAGAACGCAAGCTAATAATAAGCGAAAAACAGAGACTGATATTTACTGCCGGATTGTAGAAACAGCTCCAGAAAATAAAACAGAAGCCAATGATACCATAACTTCAGGCAACATAGTCTGGCACGCCATCGGTTGCCGTTTAAACCGGAATATTCCCCTCAGTTTCACATCACCTGAAGTCACCTGTTTTCTTGCTCCTCAGGAGAGTCTGTCTATTTATACAGTCTCCAAGTTCTCCCGGAGCTTAGAAACAGACATCTTGGTACTGCCTTTTTATCTGCTTTGCTTCCCCGGTTAGCCAAAAAAGGCTTCAAGTCCATTAAACTTCAGGTGTCCTCTGAAAATCTCCTGCCATGGCCCTGTATAAAAAACAGGGTTTTACATTACGCAAACCCTGTCTTTCTATGAATATTAATACATCGTTTCGTAAATAACTGTACTATTACTTAGTCTCTTGATACTGTTACGCCCTGTGCTTCGATCCTCTTTCGGATCTCTAACATCTTGTTGTCCGTCTGGGCGATCACATCAGCGCACTGTTTTAATTCACCGCTGATCTCACCATTTAAGTCCACAAAGGATTTTTTATACTTTAACTGATGATCCAGACTTGCCCAGAAATCCATGGCGATCGTACGGATCTGTACCTCTACCCGTATGGGCTTTTGCTGTCCGAGAAAAATACCGGGATCTCAATGATCATATGGTAGCTGCGGTAGCCGTTTGGCTTAGGATTTTTTAATATAATCCTTAATCGCAATAACAGTTACATCATCCTGGCGCACCAGCATTTCCGCTACCTCGTAAATATCATCTACAAAAGAACAGATAATGCGGATACCGGCCACATCATCCAGATTTTTTGTCATAGAAGCCACAGAAACTTCCAATCCCCGACGCTGAAGCTTTTCCAAGATGCTCATAGGCTTCTTTACACGGGATTTGATCATTTCAATAGGATTTCTCTGGTTTTTTAATGGACAATTCATCATTTAGCACTTCTAATTTTGTCTTTACTTCACGGATAGCACAGGCATACATCATCATCGCCATCCGAAACTGTCTTGCTTCATTGACCCATACATCCGGGACCTGGACCACATCCGGCACATTAACAATGGACTGATTCAGTTCGCTGTTAGGATTAAGATTGATATTCATCGTATCACCGCTTTCCGCTTACAGATTCTCCACTGCCTTTACAGCTTCTTCAAACCATGGCATCTCAATATATTCTATCTGTCCGCCATCTACCATCTGAGCGATTTTGGAATCGATCGGGATCTGTGCTAACAGCTTTAAGCCATATTCTTCTGCAACCTGTTCTGTATGGCTTTCACCAAATACATTAATGTGTTTTCCACAGTCAGGACATTCAGATAACTCATATTTTCTACAATACCAAGGATCGGCACATCCATCTTCTTTGCCATGTTCACTGCCTTGGCTACGATCATTCCTACCAGCTCCTGAGGAGAGGTAACGATAATAATACCGTCCACAGGAAGTGACTGGAATACTGTCAGCGGAACATCACCTGTTCCAGGAGGCATATCTACAAACATGTAATCTACATCTTTCCATAATGTTTCTGTCCAGAACTGCTTTACAGCGCCAGCTATCACAGGTCCTCTCCAGATAACCGGATCGGTATCATGGTCTAACAGAAGGTTTGCTGACATGATATCAACACCTTCTAAAGATCTTGCAGGGGAGCATCAATTTTCCATCTTCGGAAACACCTGCTTTTTCATGGGCTACGCCAAATGCCATAGGAATAGACGGACCTGTGATATCCGCATCCAGAATTGCTGTATGTTTTCCTCTCCGGCTCATGCTTACTGCCAGCATGGAAGTAACAAGCGATTTACCTACACCGCCTTTTCCACTGACAACACCAATCACTTTTTTTACTGAACTTTCCGGTGCCAGTGCTTCCAGAAAGCTTTTTTTATCCTGAGTACGGCTGCTGCGGTTTTCACCCGCAGGTACTACAGTTATGGGAACATTCACTCATTTGCTCTATCTTCTCCTTTTAATTTGAAAAACAAATATCTCTTCGTCCACTTGTTTTTCCCTGCGCTCTCCTTCACTCATGAACACGCGCTGGCGCGCGCTCCGCATCTGCTGGCGCAGACGGTTCATTCGTTAATCGCTTGTGAAAAACAAATGTCTGCTTCGCAGCCGCTTGTTTTTCCCTGCGCTCGTTAATCGCATTATATACCATTTCTTACAATGCCGCAAAGCAGTGGTCGCAGGCGAAACTCCCCTTGCGGGTCAATATATCTTCCAGCAGTCCTTTGTTTTCATCGGAATGCTCGATCTCTCTGGAATAGCGGTGAGCCACATCAGCTGCCTCTTTTAAAGTAAGTGTACCATTCTTTTTCCAATGAGCCATCATCATATCCTGGATCATGATCGTGGAGGCCACAGCTGCTTTCATTTTTCCATAGGGATTTCCATTGTAAACGCTGCCACAGAAGTAAGTGTATACAAAGTACACCATTAATTGTTCTGTCCAGAGACTTATTTTTTTCCTGCTTCCGAACTTTGTAAAAGGCTTTTCTCATCTCTTCGTAAGCCTCTTGGCCGCCATCTAAAAGACAGACTTTTAATTTATCCCTGTATTCCGGCCACTGGTGGTTTAAAGGTTCCATTTTTTCTAAAAAGGGCTATGATCTCTTTTACTGCTTCATAGCGGCTGTATCCTTAATGTCAGCCAGTTTTTCTTTGAAATAATCATCTCTTCTGGAGCTGTTATACTTTTCAAATAATGCATCTGTCTGGTAAAGAACATTGTCCCGCACTCTTCTTTGCAGATCATGGGCTAATGCCAGCACCTCTGCCATACGCAGCTTTACATCAGGCTTCTGTCCTGTAATATCTGAAAAACCAGATCCCTGGCATCCATGAGTTTGGTATATAAAAGAAATCGAAATCATCATAGGTTTCATCTTTTTCATCTTCTTTTGTAAGAAACTGCACCTTTTCCTCGCAGCCAAGGATGATCTTTGCTGACTCCATACAGGAAAGACAAAGAGAATACTCCCTGCTGCCTTCAAATTCCTCTACATGGCGTGGATACATGCGACAGGTACGGCATAAGCTGTCCGGACCCATTTCTGTATACAGGTCACACAAATTTTCATCGTTCAAAAAGGCACAACGGTGATGATACTGTAAAAATGACCCTTCTTTCCAATTAATAGAATTTTTCAACCGGTTTCCAACCGGGCCTTTTTGCCTTTATATTTTTCCAGTGCCTTATCATCGATCATAATCTCCCAGCCTGCGCAGCAGGTATCCCTCACATTCTGAGGCAATACACTGAAATTTTCTATAATAATGTGGATATGTGTAAAGCATTTTATTCTCTCCTGCCAAGGCGGATATCTTCTAAATATGCCGCCAGTTCTTCATCTGCACCATGGAACAAATAGTTTTTCCCATTTTTTCCAGTTTTGTTTTTCTTCCCGTATCTGCTCATTAGCCCAGGCAACTTCCTCTTTTAAGTCCCTTGCTGACATCAGATGACAGCCCTGACCATAGATGATCAGCTGCTCCAGCCCGTCAGAAGTGGCTACTGTCACATGATACTGGCGGCCTATCTTATGAGCCAGTTTTTCAATGTACTGGTCAGCAGTTTCTGCCTCTTTCGTATATACTACATGGATGTTGTGATATTTTATGGCTTCCCCTGTATTTCCTGTCACTTTATAAGCATCAAATACCAGGATCAGCGTACATTTCTTATATCCCTGATAATTACACAGGATATCCATCAGCTTCTGTCTTGCCCCGTCAATCGTCACTTTTTTGAAAGCTCCCCTCAGCTCTTCCCAGGCAAAAATAATATTATAGCCGTCTACTAGAAGATACTCTTCCTCCTCCGGTTTTCTTTGTTTCCTTTCCCTTTAAAGACTTATCTGCAGAATAATTTCTTGTCCTTGGTGCAGTGCAGCTGCTCTGGGTATCCGGCCTGCTGCGCCATTTTCCAGGACCAAAACGGCGGTTAAAAATTTCTTCTAACTCTTTATCATCGCTCCAGGATGTGCCGGGATCAGAGCTGCTCTGGCGTTTTCCACCAGCTATTTTACCAACTGACACTTCATCCCCGTCAGCCTCATTCTCACCATTTACTCTCCGGCCCATTTTTCTCCACCGGGCTTTCCACATGCATATATTCCTTCACCTGATACCATGGCACCAGATATCCTGCTCCATGGGAACAGAAAACAGAATCTGCTGTATTTTCCAGATCTGCCTCCGGATCATAGCCTGCTGCCTCTATCACTTCTTCTGCATTGTGACAGGGCTCATAATCTTTAAACCAGAGATTTAAATGTCCCCGGCCCTTTGTATAGGCAATGACCTCCCGCTGGTAATCACGCAGACTGGCAACCGGTGCTTTTCCCGTTAATATAACACCATCCTCTGTAGTCACCGGTGGCTCAAAAGTTCCAAACATCCGGTCCATATCTGCCATGGCCCGTCCCAGATTTTCAGCAGGAAGTTCCAGTGTAAACCCATAAAATGGCTCCAACAGCTGGCTTTTTGCCTGCATCAGCCCTGACGCAGCGCCCGGTAAGTAGCCTGGCGGAAATCACCGCCCTCTGTATGCTTCATATGAGCACGTCCTGTAAGCAGAGTCACCTTCATATCTGTGATCTCAGCCCCAGTAAGCACACCTCTGTGGAGCTTCTCTTCCAAATGGGTCAGGATCAGCCTCTGCCAGTTCCTATCAGCACATCCTCGCTGCATACAGTATCAAACTGCAGTCCGCTCCCCGGCTCTCCCGGTTCTAATAACAGATGCACCTCTGCATAATGGCGCAATGGCTCAAAATGTCCCACACCCTCTACTGTATTTAAAATAGTTTCTTTGTATACAATATTTCCAGTATCAAAGCCTGCTAACAGGCCATATCTTTCTTCCAGCATATGCTTTAAGATTTCGATCTGTACATCTCCCATAAGCTGTACCTGGATCTCCCCAAGCTCTTCATTCCAAAGTACATGAAGTTCCGGTTCTTCCTCTTCTAACTGCTTAAACTGCTGTAAACATTTATGCACATCGCTGTCAAAAAGGCAGAAGGATACGGTAAGTAAGCACAGGTTCCAGCATTGGCAGTTCTCGAAGCAGGTTCACTGCCGATCCCCCTGTCCCGGATGTGTATGGAGCGGCCCGGTCACTGCGCAGATACAACCTGCTGATGCCTCTTTTACGCTTTCAAATTTAGCTCCTGAATAAATACGGATCTGGTTTACTTTCTCCTCTTCTCCCCAGCAATCCTTTACATGAAGCACGCCGGATGTGACCTTTTAAATGAGTCAGGCGGTTTCCCTGATTGTCTCTGGATATTTTAAAGACTTTTGCACCGAAAGGTTCTTCTTCCTTTCCTGTTTCCCTCCCTTTCCATAAAGTGTAATACCTTCTGTCAGCTTTTTTCCACCCTTTAATTTTAGTGCAGAGCCAAAATAACAGGGAAATACTTTCCGGTTTTCTACCAGCTGGCTGATCTCTTCTGTATTTATGATCCCATTTTCAAAATAGGCTTCCATAACCGCTTCATCACAGACTGCCAATTCCTGATAAAATTCATCGGGCTGTATTTTTTGTGGATCCCATTCCCTTTTTCCCCGGACCAGCCTCCAAAATCTACACAATTTCCGTCTAAATTAGTCTTCAGATCCTTCATAAGGGCTGCCGGGTCACAGCCTGACTGATCCATTTTGTTGATAAACAGAAATACCGGCACATGATGGCGTTTTAACAGTCTCCATACGGTTCTTGTATGCCCCTGAACGCCGTCTGCCCCGCTTACCACCAGAATGGCTGCATCCAGCACCTGGATCGTCCGCTCCATTTCCGCAGAAAAATCCACATGCCCCGGTGTATCTAAAAGAGTTATATTTTTATCTCCCAGGTCAAATACCGCCTGTTTGGAAAAAATAGTGATGCCACGCTCCCGCTCTAATTCATAAGTATCTAAAAAGGCGTCCCGGTCATCTACCCGGCCCATTTTCCGGATCGCGCCGGTAAGATATAAAGCGCCTCAGAAAGAGTGGTCTTTCCCGCATCTACATGAGCCAACAGCCCCACACTGATCTTATTCTTATTTGTTTCCGGCTTTTGTCCGCCCATGAAAACGCCTCCTGTATATTCATGATATCAGCACATTATACCACAGGAAGCGTTTATAGTCGATATGTCAAATCAGTTACTGTCAATCCATTGTTACGGTTCAGCCATGACATCTCCTTGTAACATTCATTACAGGTTTTTGAATGTGACCCGCCAAAAACATGAGTAAGCCATTTTTGAAAAAAAATCCACAAATGTTTTTACATTCAAAGTGCAAAGCACGTAGCAATTCGGTATCAGATGGGGCAAAAATACCTTTTTAATCACAACATCATATTTTATCGCAAATAACTCACAGCATACCGGTTCTTCTATCGTTTTAAATAACTGTTACCAGTTCTCTATTAACTTTAGTTAGTTTTCTGTCTCTTCAGCCTTTTTCTCTTCTGCTGCTTCTTCCGGAACCGGAATAGTTCTCTGGATCTGTGCAGCTGGTGCCTTTGGTCTGGAAACAGTCAGCGGCAGATTTACACCCATTACATTTAAGATAATGCCCTGAGCTTCATTTGCCAGCACACTTTTTGGTACCTTGGCAGCTTCTACTACAACCGGACGCATCTTATTTTCACGGTTGAATTTCTGGAATTCCAAAATATCCGTAAATGCAGGCTGATACAGCTGTCCGTCTTTTAATTTTACTAACGGGATTCCCTTTTTCTTCTTTCTGCAAAGCGAAAATAAATGTTCCCTTCTTAAAGTCAGCAGTCAGCTCTTCATTTAATTCTGCCATTCTTTCCTTATCAGCAGCAGCTGCAGGACGGCGCATTTCCTGTGCCAGATATGCTGCAGTCAGATGTAATGCCGGGATACAGTTCCCTGAGGCATATCTTCCGGAGATTTACGCTTTACAATATCTTACCTGCATGGAAGCCTTCTCGCCCTTATCTGTTACAACCAGGGCATTTACTCCCAACGCATACAGACCGGTAAAAGAATACCAGCATATCCTTTCCATTGATCTTTGCAACAGTTACAGGTACTTTTTTTCTCTGCCAGTCTTGCTGCTTCTTTCTTTGCTTCTTCTTCGTCCAGGAATAAGAATACCTCATCATCAAAGGTCTCCCTCATCACAGACTACATATGGCTCTCTTGTACACAGAGAGATCAGGGCAAAATATCTGCATCATGTCCAAGGCGCATCAGAAGCTCTCTTTTGATGCCCGTAATCATATTCGGTGTCTCCTCATTCCAGTTAATCTCCTTTATTGCTTTATGTTCTCCCGGCAGACTCCCAGGAGGACATCTGCTTCATTGATATGATTGTACCACATTCCCTGAAAGGACGCAATCACCAGACTTTTTTATCTTGCAAAGCCTCTGCCATATCCTTATATTCCTTAAATTTGGAAAATTGATCTCAACAAGGGACTGCCTGGATCTGCGATTCATTATCTCCGTCCATGTCAATGTTTGCGGTCTTTCCGTCCACATTCATTCCCATGTTCATCTTCATACGTATCTAATACAGTCACCATTGGGATACTACTACATATTCACATGGAATGTCTGAAAATTTCATGTTCACGCCGCTTCCAGAAAGCAGAGAGCTTCCCATTCCCAGACCATTTAATACCTGACCCATGTAATCGGTCATCTTATCGCCCCTGGATCACAAAGCCGACTACCTGGTTATCCCCTTCTGTCCATAAACGGAAATCCGTCAGCAGTTCTTCCTGCTCCTGTCCTGAAGCTAATAAGAATGTCTGGCTGCTGATCTGTTCTGCCATTTTGGACAGATCCATAGGATATTTAATCTTCATTCCGCCTGCGTCCATATAGCTGGTCCCATCTTTGTAATACATAACGCTGATCACTGGTTCCTGTCCCGGCATGGTAATACGGCTGTAACTGCTGTACCTGCAGATTTCCCATATCTGTTAAATGGTTCATGCGCACATTCATTTCCATACGCATGTTACCAGCATCTTCTATGCCTTCTAAGGCACTGCCGGAAAGGTGGATCAATCATAATAAGCATTCATATCCGTAATGGATTTCTGCTTTTCTATTACCTGCTCATAAAAGAGCTTTGCATCTTCCACATTGCCTGCATAAGCAGTGGCCGGGCTCAAAAGAGCCTGTAAGGACAATTGCTGCAAAACGTTTTACCTTTCTCATGACGTAACTCCTTTCCGCTATATATCGTCGGCTTTTGCATCCATCATGCAAAGCAGCTGCACCATTTACCGCATAATGCGGGAAAGTTACATACCTATCTGCCTACTGTCCAAAAATAGGCTTTCACACCTGCTACCAGTCCGTCTCTAACTGATTTAAAAGGTACTTTCTGGGAATGGTCAGACGCCTTATCTCCCCAGCTCAATGTCAATAGACGGCACAGTGGAATAGGAAGTCTGGGTCAGATCCATTGCCATGGAGCCGCCGGAAAAGATCTTTCACACCAGCCCCCATTTTTTAAACCTGATACCAACTTGCTCCCCTGGGGCATTATGCTGCTGCCAGTGGGATTTTACAGGTTCCATGTTCTTATAGGAAGCCATCATCTGGAACACTCATATAAAAATGCGCCTTTGTTGCTGGTGGTGGAGTCCCAGTGAAGGACAATATGGCAGTCTGCTGCATTATTGGCGATGACACTTCTTGCAATATTGTCCAGCTGTACATCATCCCCATCCGGATCATCAGCACATCATAACCTGCTGCCAAAAGCTTTTCTTTAAATTCTTTCGCCATGGCCAGTGTAACCTGGGACTCCGGTGTACCGTCTGAAAACGTCATTCCAGAAGAAACTGCCACTGCGCTGGTTGCCCCGGCGCTGTGGTTCCGCCTGTCACTTTGGCCGTTCCATCTGGATGGCACTGGGTTTTCACGCTGGAACCACCCCTGGTGCCGTGTCCGGCATTGACACAGATCACTTTATTCTTCTTGGCAGCTACTGTGGAACGATACAATGGCTGTGCCAGAAGAAATCTTAGAAAATTCCGCATATTTCCAG
>VOFG01002349.1_pt1 | contig 32289 bp, 54 predicted proteins | sample 5384171 | NCBI WGS metagenome assembly VOFG01 (sample SAMN12384726, study PRJNA508395) | human gut metagenome | isolation source: healthy gut F | host: Homo sapiens
CATTTTGTGCTCCAGGGACGAATGGACATAGACTTGAAGTGTAGTGCGGACATCCGCATGACCCAGCATCTCGCTCAGGCTCTTTACATCTATCCCACGCTCCACACAGCGGGAGGCGTATGTGTGCCGCAGCGTGTGAAAATTTCGGTATGGGATACCCGCTGCTTTCAGCAAAGCCCGGTACTGATATTGCATTGTCCGTGGCTCCAGCGGCACATTTTTCCCAGTCAAGAGATAGTTTTCGCCGTTGGGATGGGACTGGACCAGCTTTTTGCAGAAGGGCGGCCATGTCCCCGGCAGCGGGATAGTACGCCGGGCGCTGTCACTTTTGGGCGGCAGCACCATCAGACTGGTGCGGTCCCCACTGCGGATGCGCTGTACGGTTTTGCGGACATGGACTACCCCATTCCGCAGGTCAATATCCTTATATTGCAGGGCGCACAGCTCTCCAAGACGCAAGCCGGTGTTCAGTGTCAGCAAAATGCCGATACCGGTTGTCGTCGGTTCGTCCATGATCATCTGTGCCAACCGCTGGATCTCGTCCGGATAGAAGATGTCGATCTGCTTTCGTCGATACGCTGGCAGCTCCACAGTCATCCCCGGACTGGGGCAGTCCAGCTTTTTGGCGCTGTATCTCAGGATGGACTTCAATAACACCCCACGTCTCTGGCGCTCTTCCCGGAAAGACCGTTTTTCTGTAACCGACGAAGAAATTCGGAAATTTGGTTCGCCGTCAGTTGGCTGAGAAGAACGGCCCCAAAAACGGGCAGAATATAGTGTTTCAGTACATAGGTGTACCGGGCAAGGGTGGACCGTTTCAAGTCATCCTGCTTGTCCGCAAGAAACCGCTCCGCAGCCTGATTCAGTGTGAGCGAGGAAGCTGCTACCGGCGCTTCTCGACAGGCGTCCAAACATTTCTGCCGTTTCGCACGGCACTCCCGATAGCTTCCGGCATAAACATAGCCGTACTCGGCCCGGCCGGAGGGCGACCGTCCCCGGATATACCGCCCCTCCCACCGGCCATCTTTTCGCTTGTAAATGTTCTCTCCACGCTTCGGCATATAGGCTCCTCCTTGACGATGTATTTGACGGCGTATTTTACTTGCATTTCCCGTTTTGACCGATACAGTTGGCACAAATGCGCTGAAACCGAGTATAACTATCATGCGTATTTGTAATTTGCATGAGATTTTGCTAAATTCCGGCAATACGGTCATTGACTTTTTGCGGTGAGTGCCGATATAATATGGACGGTTAGATAGATTTAGGTATCGCAAATGGGGTAAATTTACGAAACCCCATTTCCGGAATTCCCTATTCTATCATTCCCCATCAAGCCTAAGTTGATTCTCGAAAATAAAATAGTTGAATCCGATGATGCGACACGGCGGTCATCCGAGCCGGAAACGGCCAGGTGATTGCCTAAAAGGAAAGGGGTGTAATGCCCCATGCGGTCGGCACTGTAAGCGCAAGGATATGATCGAGGCGGGGAAACCGCTGGGGCGAAAGCCCGTCATTGCGAGAAATCGTGAGAAGGTAGATTATGGACGCAGAGGAAGATCCTCGTGGCGCAAGTCAGTAGAATTGTGTAGTTTAGGATTCCGGGCAGCGGGCGCTCTCTCCGTGGTGCTATATGGCATGAGTGTACGCTGATGACCCATTATGGGTTTATCGGCGTATTATTTTTACCATTTACGAACACGGAGGAGGTGTGCCCCTATGGGGAAGGTCGCAGGCGCTCAGAATTTTGACGGCAGGAACTGGCACGAACAGCATATCGCAAAGCGGACACGGGCGGCTCTGGACGAGCAGGACCGGGCCTTTGCGGAGCGTCATGCCGGGGATCCGCTGGCGGAATTGGCCTGTTATCTGCGGCGCTGCGCCGAACATTGGGGACGGTCCCCTGCCCCATGTGAGATCGTCGGCGGAAGCTATATTGCAGAACGCTTTGGCAGTTGGTCGGACGCTCTGCGGGCGGCGCACCTGAATCCTGCGTACAGCCACCCGCATAACCGGTCCAATGGCCGATATCAACGGGAAAAGAAACGCCAAATCGAGCTGTACCGGGTGGAGCGGGACGCCAAACGGGCGGAACAGGGAAAAGAAAATCTGGAGCGCCAGCGCATCAATGCCGCACGGGCGGCGGCCAGGCTGGCGGACGAGCCTTGCGAAGCCAAGCCGACAGAGGCCGCTCTCTGAACGGCAAGCAATTTCGGTAAGCACGTTGCCAAAGCGGCAGCGAGTTTATAATAAAAATTCTATAAGGAGGAAAACAACATGAAGAAAAGGCTTTTGTCTCTGATCATGGCTGTCATGATGGTCGTTGTGCTGGTCGTCCCGGCCGCAGCTGCCACCACGGACACGACCAGCGGCGGCACGGTGACCGTCTACGTCACCTACGGTATGTTTACCAAGGGTGGCTATGACACGGTTGCGAAGGCTCCCAAGGCTCAGGAGTACAACAGCGACGCAGCACCGACCTCGGACAAAATCAACGCAAACTTCTACATCAACGCTTATACCCTGAGCATCAGCACCATCAAGACCGACTACATGGAGACCACGCAGGGGCTCTATGGTGTCCCCTGATACCAGCGTATCCTATTTCAAGACCCCGAACCTGGTGGATGCCATTCTGGCTGCGTTTTTCGAGAATGGCATTGACATCACGGATCCTAATGTTGTAAGTGCCGGTTGGGACGATCATCCCGTGGTTGGTAACCCCGGCGGTTATATCCATTCCGTGTCTCCGGATGTGCCTAAGTACAATAAGACTATCAAGCAGACTGTGGATGGCGTACTGTATAATATTTACAGCGGAAGCGGCTGGAACATTGCCTGCGGCACCAGCGCATCAATATCAAGGCTCTTGATGCCTATGGCACCAGCACTGCTCTGACGGACGGCATGATCATTGTCTTCGATTATAGCCCGTACCTGATTTACGATGTACTGTAACCTCCGGTAACACAATCTAAAATCTGCCGAAGGGGTGGGGTTTCCTGCCCCACCCCTTCGGCATTTTTCTATTCTATGAAAGTGCAGGTGACACACAACTTATGAAAAAGCGCCTTTTTTGCAGGGCTATTGACGGCAGTTTGCTGGTCAGCCTGCTGCCGTTGAGAGCGCCTTTGCTTCGGAAGATGAGCAGAATAGCGGGCTAACAGCAGCGGAGCAGACGGAGACGACGCAGGCCGCAGAAATGCCGGAAGCTGAACCGGACACACAGGATGTCCCGGCAGAAACAGCTTCGTCCGAAAGTTCGTCCGTCGATGTGACGGACTTTTCTTTTTATGCGGTGCGGACTTGGCAGGCGGACGGCTATTATGATCAGCGGTCAGAAAGCCAGATTCAGCTGACAGAAAAAGACGGCGAATATATTCTTTATGTGCCTGTAAACGGCATTAATGATTCGGGAAAGCACTGGGATCTGCGTGTGCAGGCTCCGCAAGCCTATTCAAGCACCTTTTCTTTGTATTATATCACCTATCGAGACCTCAGCAAAAAAGATGACGGAGTATCTAGTAATAGTGATGTCGGCTACTCCGTAAATGCTATTTCCGAAACCTATACCACCGAGAACGGCGAAACCGTTCAGAGTGTTCAAACGGATCTGATACATACAGCGGCGAACAACTACTTCAAGTATCCGATACCATGACCCTGACCTGGACAAAAGACGGGGAAGAGCAAAACTGCAAACTCCACATCGTGCCCTACTGCGATTTGGAGGAGCCGACTCATCTGACCGTATCCACCATGAACGGGAACAACATGGAGGGCTGCCCTCTGGCTCAGGTGGACGAGAACACCTACCGGGACCCGTACTGTCCAAGGGCGCACTACCAATATCTACCTGCTCCTTACAATGGAGCGGCTTAAAGCCACCATCAATGGCACAGAATATGAAAAAAAGGAGCCGGCTTTCCGGTAGATACCTCGGAAATCGGCACCAAGACCTATACTCTGGTCGTCAGTGACACCGGAGAGCAGGCCGAGACCCGAAGCTACGATATTGTCATAGATACCATCAGCGAGGAGGACGATTTCACCCCTCGGCTGGACACCACAAAAACGACCAATGGCGGAAGCAAAAAAACCTTACACTATCACGACCGCCGATCAGGCCGAATTGAAGATGGTGCTGGATGAAACGCAAGCACAGAAGGTGCAGGCGGCAGGCGGCACCACCACCTATAGCTGGCAGGTGGGCGATCTGGAGGTCTCCACCTCGGACAGCTACACGATAGAGACGAAGTACAAGTTCTCTATGGTGCAGGTGAAATGCTTCATCACCAATACCGTGGATGGAGCGGAATGGACCAAGCAATTTTTATCAATGTAAAGAACTCGGTGCCGGGGCTATTGACTATACCCCTACCGTCATTGTGACCAACACCGGTACCGAAGAATATACTGTGGGACATCCCGCCGGGAAGCTGGAAGCGACCGTGGTAAGAGATGCCAATACGCCCGGTGGCAGCCTTTGCGCTACCAGTGGTACAGCAAGGCGGAAGGTGCCACCAAATGGACGGCGATTTCCGAAGACGGTACCGCCAGCGTGTACTATCCGCTGACCAACGAAGTGAGTACCACCTCTTATTGCTGTGTGGCCCGTGTGTTCTATGCAAAAGCAAAAGTTCCCACCACTGTCCCGGAGGATGCCTGCGCCACCATCACTGTGAAAGCCCGTGAATGGGCCAAGGAAACGGGCATCACCGGAAGCGGCACACAGGACGACCCGTACACCCTCAGCTGTCTGGCGGGTTTTGAAGCCGTGCGGGACGAGGTGAACGCCGGTATCCCCCTGAAAGGCGTTTACTTCAAAAATGACGGCTGATGTGACCCTGCCTGCGGATTGGGAGCCTATGGGCGGCATCAAAGACCCCACCTATGTGGGTACTGATATGAACCGTGCGGACATGGGCCGCCAGATGGCCCCCTTCAGCGCAACACTGGACGGTGGCCACACCTGATCATCGCCAAGGGCGGCAAGCCTTTTGCTGAAATACACTCGTGATGCCGTGGTCAGGAATTTGAACATTCAGGGTGAGCGCATCGAAGGAAACGGTCTGCTGCTATACTATACCGTGGACTATGGCGAGGACGGCCTGTACAATACCGGCGTTCCCGATACCATTACCATTGAAAACTGCCATATCATCGGGAAAACCAATATTACGAAGTCCGGCTTTTTGGGTGGGTATGCTTCTGGTTCGAACCGAATCGTTATCAGCAACTGCTCCGTTGGTAAGGATGTAGTCATCGGCTGCGACAAGGATCAGGGACCGTATCGGTTCTCTGGCAGGCGACTTCAATGGAGTCATCGTGAACTGCACCAGCGCCGCCACCGTTTACGGCGTGAACCGTGTGGGTGGTCTGGTCGGCGCTAAGGGCCAGTCTATGGGCCAGTGCGATGTCATGAGCAGTTCCTTCACTGGTAAGGTCATCGCCACCGGCAACTATGCGGGCGGCATCATGGGCGTCGGCTATGTGGCTGATTCCGCCCCAACTCCCCCTGGGCACGAATCATGGGATGCTTTGTCGGCGGCAGCGTGGAAGGCAAGGACTATGTGGGCGGCATTACCGGCGGTGAACCCGGCGTGCTCCAGTGCTGGGGCAACGGCGCAGGCGTTATCAGCGACAATGTGTTCTACGGTACACTTTCCGCCACCGGCAAGAATGTCGGCGCTATCGCCGGTAAGCTCCGCTCTCTGAACAAATATACCGAGGTAGAGAACAACTACTATCTGGCCGACTGCGGGGCCGAGAAGGGCATCGGTGCCATCGACATGGTGGACACGACCTGCAAGGATTACCCCGCCGTCGAGGATGGACGGTATATCTGCTCCAGAGAGGGCTATGAGGAACCGCATTTCATGGCTGGCGATTTCATGGCTCGGGCAGATTTCAGCCGTGAGGACGACCCCTCGGCGCAGATGCGGAGGCGACCACCACCGTCACCGTGCTGCTGCCTGCGGGCAAGGATATTACCGTGTCCTTCATGCTGCTGGGCGACTCCGCCCACGGCGACAGCGGCGACAAGCACACGCTGGCTGACAACAACCTGGAAACGTGGATCGACACCACGAAGGTCACGGTCAGCAACAACGCCACCGTGCTGGATGTGATCCTGGCCGTCGTTGGCGACAGGTTCGACATCAAGAACGAAAGTGGCAACTACATTCAGGCCATCACCCCCAAGGACGGCACGGAACTGGCTGAGTTCACCAACGGCAATCTCTCCGGCTGGATGTACACCCTCAACGGCGTACACCCCAACCTGGGCGTTGCACAGCAGTACCTCAACGAGGGCGATGTGATCGTGTTCCACTATACCGATGACTACGCCAAGGAATACGAAGCTGACAACAACAAAGAAAAAGACCGCCGAGGAAGTGGTTGCCCTGATCGACGCAATCGGCACGGTGGATCTGTCGAAGGGGACCGCTATCGACAAGGCACGGGTGGCCTATGACAAGCTGACCGACGCTGAAAAGGCTCTGGTCACAAACTACAACGTGCTGGTGGCCGCCGAGGCTGCCTACGCCAAGCTGGTGGCCGAGATGGGCAAGAAGCTGGATGAAATTTACAAGACCACCGGCGACTTCATGGGTACCCTGGGCACCCCCACGGTGAACTCCATCGGCGGCGAGTGGATGGCCATCGGCCTGGCCCGCAGCGGCCGCCCCGTACCCGCCGGGTACTATGACAATGTGGTGGGTATGTGAAGGCCAAGGCTGACGCCAATGAGCGTCTGCACCCGGCCAAAGTCACCGACAACGCCCGGGTGATCCTGGCCCTGACGGCCATCGGCAAGGATGTCACCAATGTGGGCGGCCACAACCTGCTGAAGGGTCTGGATAACATGGATTATGTGCAGACCCAGGACATTAACGGCCCCATTTCACCCTCATTGCCCTGGATAGCCACAACTACCCCACTATGGGCGATGTGACCCGGGAGAAGCTGATTCAGGTCATCCTGGATGCCCAGCTTTCCAACGGCAGCTGGAACCTCAGCGGCAACGACGCAGATCCTGACATGACCGCAATGGCCATTCAGTCTCTGGCTCCCTACTACAAGGAGAACGAGGCTGTGAAGGCCGCTGTGGATAAGGCTCTGGATGTGCTGTCTGAGCTGCAGCTGGCTACCGGTGGCTTTGGCAGCTGGGGCACCGTGAACAGCGAGTCCTGTGCTCAGGTCATCGTGGCACTGACCGCTCTGGGCATCGACCCGGCCAAGGACAGCCGCTTCATCAAGAACGGTCTGACGATTCTGGATGCGCTGGCCAGCTACTATGTGGACGGCGGCGGCTTCCGCCACATTGCCAGCGGCGACCGTGACGGCATGGCCACCGAGCAGGGCTACTACGCTTTGGCTGCCTACTATCGCTTCATCAACGGTCAGACCCGGCTCTATGATATGAGCGATGTGACGATCAAGGCAAACGACCAGCCTGTCCAGCCCACCGACCCGACGACCCCGGGACGCCTGCGACCGGGGATAATCAGCCGGTCATGCTGTGGTTTGGTTCTGTGCTGATTTCCGGTGCTGCGATCCTTCTGCTGGCTCAGAAGAAAAAGAAAGTCCGGTAATCCCATTTAGGGCCTTTGCGCCGGGGCGCACTCATGCGTCCCGGCGCAATTTCAAACAACGTGCTGGATTTTAGGAAATGCCTATACAAATGAAGAATGTGAACTATCCCTAAGACCCATCATAGAAATCCATATTGGAATGTAGCGCAAACTGCCCGAATGGTGCGGTTTCTGCACTTACGCTTTGAACCGGCTCTGCTATGCCTTTGGCATGGCAGAGCCGGTTTTTGCTTTTGCGGAAGAAACTCTGAGGTGGTTCCCCAACCGGTTTAGAAAAGGCGTGCTCATTCACACCTTCCGGCGCAGGAGAATCCTTCCGCCTGTGCCGCTCCATGCAGACTGCAGCAAAGGCGGAAAATCTTCTGATTTTCCGGTATTTCGTCCCATAGCAAGCAGAAAATGTGCGGCCAATAGGTGCCGTGGCCCTCCTCCCTCAATATGAAACCCAAAATTCATATTGAAACGGAGGAAAATACTATGGATGGAAACCATCCGAAAAACAAAGGCACGCATCCACGCCGTGCAAAAGCGAAAGACAACCCCTACACGATTTACACAACCGGCTCCGATAACGACCATCCGAAGTACATTCTGGAGTTTACGGACGGCCAGAAGCGGCCGCTGCGGCTTGAAATAGATCAGGCGCTCTACGAGCTGTTTGACCAATTTGAACTGGAGGACAAGCGCTTTCTGAACGAGGTAGACCGGCACTATGAGCACATTGACCTGACCGAAGCCGAGATAGAGCATCGGGCAGCCTTCCCGAAGGAATCTCTGGAGGAAGAAATCGGCCGGGTGCTCCTCTACGAGGAATTACATAAGGGAATTGCACAGCTGACACAAACGCAGCAGCGGAGATTGGCGCTCTACTATTTCCACGGGCTTACCTATGAGCAGATTGCAGCAGCGGAAGGATGCCGGTATCAGGCCGTCCGGGATTCGGTACGGTCCGCAATCCAGAAATTGAAAAACTTCATGAGTGAGTAACCTAACTATGGGGCGGCAGAAATCTTCCGCCGCCCCATCCCTGCATAACGAAAACCAAGAAGGGGCTATCTCACTTAGAGACAGCCCCTTTTCGTATACCTAAATTTGATTGCTATTTAGCCACCGGCAGCATAACCGCCGCCAATATCTTCGCCCAAACCTACGCAGGTATACATCCAGCAAATCTCATCCCCTGCTGCAGCGCATAGCGGGAGCAGCCGTAGTTGGGGAACCAGCCATTGACCTTGTACATCCAGCCGGACTGGCTGCCAACATCGAATTCATACAGATTCGCAATTCCCTCGACGTAGGCGCTGTTGTAAATGGGTGTCCAACTTGATTCCATGTGTATGCCCCGCTCCCGGCAGGTACGTTGAAGAACATCGTAGACGCTTTCCCCCTCGGAAAATGTTACCGTCGTCGTGTCGAGAATAATGCCGTTAGAAGGAACGATGTCCTTTTTGGATTTCTTTACCTTATCCATATTGTCAAGGATCGTTTTGCAGGTGATGGAGATCGTGCAGGTATATTTCGTCGATGTATCGACCTCCGTATCTTCCGGTTCTGCAGGCGCAGGCTTTCCATCCGGTACCGGGTCCGTTTGGTATTTATCCTTTCCCGTTGATGGGTCAATATCCTGCTTGCCGCTTGTAGAAGGCGTTTCCTGCGTACTGTCGGACGGTGTCGTATCCTCCGGTTTCTCTGTATCTGTGGATTCATCTGGCGGAATATCCGTATCAGAGGGTGTCTGCACTTCCTCCCGCTGCGGAGGATCAGGGACATTATCAGCAGGCTTACCGCTCTGACCAAACGAGAAGGCCAGCACAGACGTGACCAGCACCGCAACGATCAGTGCAGCGCCGATTCCAATGGACAGCAGTTTTTTCTTCTTTGGCTTTTCCGGTTCCGGCTGTGGTTCCAAATGCGGTTCTTCAAACAAGCTCATGCTGTGTCTCCCTTCTGCAAGTAGATTTTCTGCTACACAGACGCTTTTTAGATTGGACAGCAGTTAGGTATAATAATCAACTACTATTATACATATTCTAATAATAAAATCAATGTTAATGCTGTGGTTTGCTAAGAATTCTGCCTGTATTGCATGGCAGATAAAATTTTTTCAAATCATGCCTTGTAAAATGACTTTTGAGTGAGGAAGAAGGTAGAGACAGAAACTCTCTGCCTTCTTTCCGTTTATGCGGCGAGTGGTCAAGTGTACCTTGACAACCCCATACCCATTCATCAAGTACATTCCCATAGGCGATGCGATGAGCAAAAGCTACCTTAGCAGCTGCGCCATGACCTGCCGGATGAAGCAGCCAGACTGCACCTAATGTTGATTTTCTGTCTGCGTTTTGTTTCTGCCGACAGTGAGCGAGAAACAGCCGCTATCATCACACGGCGGCTCCGTGTGTGGCCATGACCGTCTGTGGGGGCGATACTCCTGTCCGGCCATAAAGTCGAGCGTTGAAGCGGTTTCTGCCGTAGTCCGTCGTAACAAGTGGGGGCAGCTCGGAGCGATCCTCGGAGGGGTGCAATTCCCGTGGAGCCGACAGCCATCGGCCGCTTGATGATTTCCTGTGCAGGTGGGGCGTCGAGGACAAATGACCTGCAAATAACGATTATAACCGGCTGGGAGAAATGCTATGCTTTCTCCCAGCCTTTACTTAGCCGCAGCGAATACGGCATCCTTTACGGAAGCGGAGGTGAACCAGCGTGACCAATGAAGAACTGAACACGGCCTTATATGAAAAGATGTTTTGCCGAGCAGGAGACTTATCGGGCGTGGCTGCTTACCCAACCACCGGAAGAAATCCTGAATCACACCTATGAATATACCGTGCGGGAAGATATTCTGATGTCTCTGGAATACAACAGCCTGCCGAACACACAGGTGCAGGCGTTGCTGAAATCCCCAGTCCCCTTGCAGATGTGTTTGCGGCATGGGAGGACCGGGAGACAAGCTATATGGAGGAAATCTGGCAGACTGTCACAGGCCGAGCCAGAGAGGAGACACAGAAGTTCCGGAACGCACAAAAAGAGCGATAACAGCAAAGACCGGTTGGGAAAGCCAAGCGGTCTCTTTACATAGCCGCAGCAAACGGCAATGAAGGAGGTTTTACATGAGCCGCAAATATTTACGGGGCGAGATCTACTACGCCGACCTCGACCCCGTTGTCGGATCAGAACAAATGGGGACACGTCCCGTGCTTATCCTTCAAAACAATGTTGGAAACCATTTTGCGAGGACGGTCATCGTTGCACCGATCACCAGCCGCATCCATACAAAATCAAAGATACCCACACACAGCTACATCGGCATAATCGGCAGAATGAAATATCCCTCGGTGGTCATGCTGGAGCAGCTGCGCACCCTGGACAAGCGCCGCATCGGTTACTATATCGGCAAACTTCCCGAAGAAAAAATGCAGGATGTAACCAGAGCGCTGTGCGTCAGCCTTGCCATCCGCCAGAATACAGCGAAAGGAATGTGAACCGCAATGGAAAAATTGTTTACCCGGAAGGAAGCCGCCGAACTTTTGGGGATCAGCATCACAACCTGGATGCGGCAAGGAACAACGGTCTCATCGCCTATGTGCAGTATGTTCCCAATGGCTGCGTTTTCTTTACCAGCGCCAGTCTCCAGGAATACGTTGCCAAATGTACGCACAGAGCAAAGCCTATGGAGAAGAAAAACGACCTACCGCAATGTGCGGAAGGATCGGCACGACTGATGCCCAATTACCTGCGCCCGCCCTTCCATAGTTTTCTCCATTGAAATGCAGCACGTTAAATTCGGAAAGTTTTCAGTGGAAGATGATGTCAGTCCATCCTACTATTCCTTCTGGTAAAGTTCAATCCCAATTCGATGTAGAGATAAACCGGAGCGATTGATTAAGGGAATATCTGTATCAAGAAATATTTTTTATTTTTCTTCATATAATGGTGAAAACAGTATGTTCGCTTAAATCTTCTGGAGCAAAAGTGTGAATTTGACGAAAAATTTTTATAATTTTTCGTGCCAATATATTGCATAAAAAATTTTTGTGTGTTATCATTACGATGAGGTGATGAAAATGCTCCTAAAATTCACAATTGAAAACTTCGAGGTCTTTCAGAAGCCAGTTGAACTGAGTATGGAGGCAAACCTGCACACTCGGAAGTTTCTTTCTAACGTCATACAGAGCAGTCAAGGAAACGCACTAAAAGCATTGGCCATATATGGGCCGAATAACACAGGTAAAACCTGCACCATTGAAGCTATTGTAGCTTATCGTAATGTGCTGCTCAATCGCCCGTTCCGATATAGTGCCAACGTATTCTCAGGATCTAACGTAGTGAGGCTTGGAGCTGAATTTCTATCAGATGGGACAAGGTTTACCTACTCCTTTGATTACGACACAAACGCAGAAGCATATCAAAGAGAACATTTTGGGCGTATTGAGATTGATGAATATGGCAACAGAAAAGAGATCGTGTACTTTGAACGTGACACCCAAAGTAAAACATCCTATAGCATTGATGCCAAGCTAAGAGATATCATTGGGTTATCTTCAAAAGACAGCATTCTAATTTATGCCTTTGACACAAGCGATTTTCCTTTACTGGACGAGGCAAAACGTGTGCTTAGAAAACTTGCAGATAGCATTGTATTTCTGAACATGAACCAGATCAGTCCACTTAAAACAATCGAAGTTCTAAAAAAAGCCGGATACCATTGAAGCAAAAAAAGTTGTCAGCTTAATCAAAGCTGCAGATTTGGATATTGACGATTTCAGTATGCCGAATCTATCGAAATTGAATTCAAATCTGATGACGATAAGGACGAGCGGTTGGAAAAAGGCAATTCAAAATGCAGACCAACTGATGGATCAGTTGCGGCTTATTTCTGTTCATCGGGGCAGACCGCTTCCAAGCATTAAATTTGATTCAAGCGGAACAAAGAAAATTGTGGCGCTGGCAAGCTATATTGTTGAAGCTCTTGAAAAAGGGAAAATCCTAATTATAGATGAGCTTGATAGTGGATTGCAATTTAAGATCTCCAGAGAGATCATTTCTTTGTTTAATAACTATATTAATGCGTCCGCACAATTGATTTGCACGACTCACGATGTCAGTTTGCTGGATATTAAAACACTGTTTAGGAAAAGACCAAATATGGTTTACAGATAAAGATATTCATCAGGCTTATTTGTACTCCCTGGCCCAATTTACAGCGGAAAAAGATGGCGTTCGCTCCGAAAGTGATATTATTGACAAATACAGCAAGGGGGCCTTTGGCGCATTGCCAGATCCTTCCTTAGTAGAGGCATTGCTAAGCGTCAGCGAAGAGGGGGGAATAACAATGGGGACGCTTCTTCCTCCGACTTTGCAAGAGAAAAAGCTACGTAACATTTGTCTTATTCTGGAAGGTTTTGAAGAATACTATTATTTTAAGCGCATTTTAGATTTCCCCTGTTTTAAGGGCACATATAATGTGGATATTCGCAATGCAAAAGCTGCGAGCAATATACCAAGTATCTTTCAAGCGGCGTATGCCAAAAATTTTTATGAAATTATTTTTGTTGTATGTGATAAGGACAGAAATCCTGAGCAATATGTGAACATTATTTCAAAGCTGGATGATATTCTGGGGACCTGGCAAAGCGAAAGAAATTGTGATTTTACGTGTCCATGTACATTGCAAGTCATTCTGTCCCACTTTGGAGATGTCAGTTGACCACCCAAGCAAAAAAAAGATGATGTGCAGCGACACCGATGTGGCAAAACTATGATGCTCATCAGGATGCTGAAAACGCGTAAAATCCATTATCGCTCCAAAGGATTGCCCATAAGCACTTGCCCGGATGACATTCCATCGACCAATATATTGTCCCTATTTGGGTATGAATCCCAGAATCCACAGTGGATCGACGGTATTAATGAGCGTCTTTCTGCCGAAGACTGATTCAGCTGAAAACGTATAGCAATTTCGAACAAAATAACGCCCATTTTAAGAAAACCAGTTCAACCATCCATTTTGTGCCCTGTATAAGAAAAACCAGTTCACAAAAAGCGTTATCCCATTTTGCAAAAAAATAACGCCCACATTTTTGTGATATTGATTTCAGATACAAAATGCGGCATAGAGAGGAACGATTTTTTTATTGTCCTCAAGGCCGAAGTTTTTCGCAGAGAGCTTGATAGCATAAGCGGGCTTGTAGGTGTCCATATAGACCTTTAAGCTCTTGGCTTTGGTGTTGTCGGCAAACTTGACCTCAATGGGAATGAGCTGCCCGTCACGCTGGATGATAAAATCAATTTCAGCCCCACGCGCGGACTCCCAATAGTAGGTGCGGTAGCCGTTTATGGTGAGCTGCACATTGACATAGTTTTCCGCCATACCGCCCTTGAAGTCGTTAATTTCCTCGACCATATAGAGAATATCATTGGCGGTCAGATCCTTTTGGGCGCAAAGCAGCCCTAAGTCGGATACATAAATCTTGAACGCATCAATATCACGGTAGTTCGCAAGGGGTTTTTTGATTTGCTCTACCTTGTAGACCTGTGACACAATTCCCGACAGACAGAGCCATTCGATTGCATTTTCAAATTCGGAAGCACGTCCACCCTTTTTCATCAGCTTGTATTGAAAGCGGGTATTCTTCTTGGAAAGCTGAACGGTAATGTTATCGTAGGCAAGTCGGGTTTTCTTGATTTCATTCAAGTTGTTATACTTGCTCATATCATTGAGATAGCTTGCAAGTATCGTGTCCTGCGTATGGCGGACAAGGATATAATCCTTGGTCTCAGCAAACTGCATCACACACTCCGGCATACCGCCTACCACGAGATACTGACGGTAACGCTGCATGGCGGCGTCGTGCAGAGCAGACGGCAGCGGCGTATCGGTTTGGAAGCACGTTTTGATTTGCTCCACCAAATCGTTCTCACCGAGAGCCAACATAAATTCCTCCATATCCATCGGATAGAGCGTTTTCATATCGACCTTTCCTACGGGAAAAGAGAATTTCGCCCTGCCCACCGCAACGCCGAGCAAGCTGCCTGCGACGATGATATGATAATCCGGAGCGTTCTCACAGAAGTATTTGAGCGAGGTCAAAGCCCTTTCACAGAGCTGCACCTCATCAAAGACGATCAGCGTTTTTTCCTTTACGATGGTCTGTCCTGCGATATGGGACAAAATCGGTATCAGATAATCGGGGCTGATGGCCTCCTCAAAGGTTTCGTTCAGCTTTGGATTGGTTTCAAAGTTAAAGTATGCCACATTTTCTTAGTGGGTGCGCCCGAACTCCAGAATGGAATAGGTCTTTCCGACCTGTCTTGCGCCCTGTAAAATAAGAGGCTTGCGGTGTTCGGCTCATATCTGCACAAAACCGCGCAGATGTGCTGCGGCATCAGTTTTCAGGCAACCGATAGGGACGACACACGCCATCCGGACGGCGATAGGCAAAATCGCCGGTTCCGGTCAGGGCCATCAGGAAGGCGGGCGCGTTCATTTTATCGGTATCAATTTTTTCAGCCATCGCTTTCAGGCTTTTCGCGCCCTCCTCAATGAGACTGTCGCCGCCGAGCTTAATTTCAACGAGTCCGTATTTCCCGTTTCTCAAATGAATAACGGCGTCGCATTCCTGTCCGTCTTTATCTCTGTAGTGGTAAACCTCTCCGTTCAGGCATCGGCAAAAACCCGAAGATCCTGATACAGAAAGCGTTTCGAAGAGAATCCGGAACGTCTTCAGGTCATTGATCAAATCGTTCGGTAGATGCCTGAGACGGCAGCAACAATAGACGGATCAACATAGTACCGGGTATCTGATGAGCGAATCGCAGTCTTGGAGCGTGAATTGGGGTTCCATGCAGCATATCCTCTACAACAAAGATTTTTCTGAGCGCATTTACGTAGGAAGCAACCGTTTTTCTTCGCTGATCGCCACTTCGTCGTTTGTCGAAATATCCAGTAAAGCACCGTATTGGCACCTGGCCTCCTTGATTTCTTGCGTAGAGCGCATGAGCCTGCAGACTCTTTCTGGATTCTTCTGTACATTGTCGGCACGGTTAATATCCGAGTGTACAACTGCATCATAGTAATCAGCCGCCTGATCCAAAGCAATTTCATCGCGCATATCCACAGCCTGCGGCCAACCGCCCGGCACACGAGGAAAGCCAGACGGTCAATACTTAAATCTGAACTTCCATCTACCTCCGTATTTCCCTCAAACAGATCTTTTATGCTGACTTCACCTGTTGAATCCCCGGATTCATATAGGCTCATCGGCCTCATCGTCAACCATGTAAAACGCCTTGTACCGGAGTGTGTAATCTCCTTGGTATCGGCGGAACGGCAACCCGGTGAGGAGAATTGTCCCAACTCGCCGCGATGGTCAACCTCAAAGCGAATGGCATCCCAAGCTTTGGAGCAAGCTGCCACTCGTCAATCAGTCTCGGTGTCGCGCCTTTCAGCAGCCGCTTGGGGTTCAACTCGGACATCGTGATGTTCTGCGCTTTCTTTTTCCGGGTCGTCCATATATAAAATGCTGGCTGCAAGCTGCTCCGCAGTTATTGGTTTTACCGCACCACTTAGGGCCTTCGATCAGCACCGCACCTTTGCCTTCAGCTTCCGCATCAGAATATCGTCAGCAATTCTTTTCCTGTAATTCTTCATTTGGAATACCTCGCCTTCCTTTGCGTTAGCTTTATTATATGCACTGATTATGGATTATGCAATGGTTTTCCGATAGTTGGCGAAATATTTTTTCCGACGATTGGCGGAAATTTGATACGATAGTTGGTGGCACAATCCCTGCAAATAAGCAACCCCGCTCTCTGCATCGCAGCGTGTCACGGGATGCCCTTCATCTTGGCACGTTGTTAGGCTTCAAAGTCCACGGACGAGTTGCAGCGGCTCATCTCGGCATCCTTTTCTTCGTTGTCCAGTTCTTCGAGCGTGTAGCGTCTCGAATTGCCCTGTGTATAGCCCAGAGCGGCCATCAGTTCAGGCGCGGAGTCGAATGCGCCGGACAGCCCCTCGCCCTTCTCAGCGGCAGCCATCGCTGCCTGAGTCACCGCGTTAGGCACTTCCATGTCGTATGGAAGCCTTCCCGCTTGGACGACGACCTCTGCAAAAGAAGTAAATGCCTCTTCAAGCGACAGATTATATCGGGAGCAGATGGCCGCCAGCTGCTCCCTAATGTTGGTTTCCAATTCAAAGGTTATTGTTGTCTTCATCCGCATCGCACCTCCAGTACCGCCACTATACCATGTGTAAGGTGCTGCAGAAAGAGGCTTAAAGAAGCAGGTGATCTGCGCCGGTGGCGCAGATCACCTGCCTTGTCTGCTCAGGTAGAGGAGTCATCTTCACTCATAGCCTTGTCGATGGCGCGGTTGATGTAGGCGTTGACGGACTCGCCGCGCTGTGCCGCGTGCGCCTGAATGATTTCCTTCTTGCCCTTGGGCATACGGATTTTAATTTCGTCATAGTTGTTCTTGACGTACTTGTTGACAGCACGTTGCTGTGCCTTTGAAACGGCCATAACGGTCTCCTTAAACTATATCAGTTCCATACTATTCTAATCGAAAAGCTATACTGGGTGCAATATACAAACTGCACATATAATGTACCCAATATTTGTTTGTTTTGTCTATTGAATATTGTCCCCAATATGATATAATGAGTATAGAAAATAAAATAGCGGCAGTCAATGGAAGCGCCAACTCCCATATGACCTGAGCAGGTGAAGCAACCACCTACACAACGGAAAAATTCCGCACCGCAGGGAGAAGTATACCCTATTTTCAAGGGATTTGCAAGTCCTCCCTGCGGACGGATACTCCGTTTCCTTTGTCGTTTTCCGACGCCCGTGTAGGTATTTCCTGCACGGTGTTTTGTTTATCAAAAACAAAGGAGTACGGACATGGACGAAAACAGAAAGAACACCATCGAAGTGGAGATGACCGAGGACGATTGGATGGAGCTGCTGCAGGTTTGCATTGACCTGCGCGTGACGCCTGACACCCTGATTGAGTGCTTTTGTTGGGAGGTCATCCGCCAGCAGTCATTGCTGCGCATCGTCGCAGACGCTATTCGCCGGGACGCTGTTACACGCAGCGCAAAGTAACGGAAAGGAGCTTTAACCATGGAAAACAGGAACAACAACCCCATTGCGGAAGAGATTATCCATAACAATCCCACCGGATATGGACTTTTCGCGGGTATCGGTGACAATTTCAACAGCGCGGCGCAGGCTATCTGCGAGCTGGCAGACGATGCGATTTCCAATCTCCGTGCCAACAGCGACGACCCCGACCTCTCCATGACGATTGTGGTGTCCTTCGAGAATCTGGGCGATGCGGTGGAGATCGGCGTGGTGGACGGCGGCACGGGCATCACCAATTTGGACAGTGCGCTGACCATCGCCTGTCGGGACGGGGCGCAGACGCCGCTGAACGAGCATGGCTTCGGGCTGAAACACGCGCTGGCGTCCTGCGACAGCAGCCCCAGCCAGCAGTGGAGCATCCGGACGCGGACAAAAACGGACGCGGCTGCCAACCAGTACCGCGAGGTCACGGCACCGTATTCCATGGGTACGTCTGAGGAAGACCAGCCCATGAAGGTGTTCTTTACCCTGGTGCCGGCGACCTGCCCACCCGACCGGCACCGCTGTCTCTGTCCGCTGCCCCATGGCAAAGTTCCAGACGGTGAAGCCCGACCGCAAAGGCGGCGCAGTCTGATTTCCACCATCTCGTGATGTATGCCATCGAGGAACTTCGGTATATCTACGCCGGCGTGCTGGCAGATACGAGCATCACAATGAAGGTGCTGGAGGTCAACGGCGGCACAGAGAAGTGCCACATTCTGAAGCCCCTGCAGCCCACATGGGAGGAGGGAACCATGAAACGGTGGAGAATGTCCCCTATGATTTGGGCGGCGGACAGCTGACCATCCACTGCCGGTATGGGAATATCCTCCCTACCAAGAGCAATGCCATTTACTATAAAGGGCAACATGGAGTCCAGCGGCGTGGAGCTGCGCATCAACGGGCGCGCCATTGAGCACGGAATGTTTGACCGCGTCTGGGGAGAGGCCATTCATCCCAGCCAGAACCGCTTTCTGGTGCAGGTGGATCCTGATTACGGACAATTCCGCCGCACTGCCTGCCACGAAAAAGAATACAAAACCTCCTTCTGTGAAGCGGACCCGCGCCTGAAGCAAGCTGTTCCGCTGGATCGCAACCTATGTCCCTGCACCGCCCAAAGACGCGGACACCATTGAAGCCCGCTACGTCAAAGGAGCTGGCAGCTAAGTGCGAGAGCAACCCCGATGCCCTGCGGGTGAGCCGCGAGGAGCCGGTATTTCAGAAAATCGGGCTGAAGGCCAAAGTCGATCTGTTCGTGGGCTACATCGACCGCGTGACCATCTACGAGGCCAAGGCCGGCAAGACCAAGGCGCTGGACTTGTACCAGCTCCGCATGTATGTGGACGGCTGCGCGCTGGACAACAAGCCTGTGGATGAGGCAATTCTTATCGCGCGATATCACCCGCCTGAGGTGCGGGGGAGCTGCTGGACATCCTCAATGGGCTGTCCGCGCCTGATGGCCGTCCCTACAATTTCCGGTTGGTCACATGGGATGAGGAGGGCATCTTCGTGCAGCAGAGCGCGTGACTGAGGCGCGGGAAAAGTGTGCAATGGTTGCACACTTTTTCCCGCCCTGCGCGGCACACGAATTCGATTGTGCGTGTGCGCCTGAATTGTATGAACCGAGGATACGGAGAACGACATGATTATCAAAAACGCCATCAAATGCAGAAAGTGCGGGGATGTTATAGAATCTACCTCGACACACGACCTCAAAATCTGCTCGTGCGGTGCCTGTGCTGTGGATGGAGGACACGAATACCTGCGGCGTTCCGCGCCGTCGCTGGATGACTTCATCGACTTGAGCGTGGTCAAGCTGGACGAATCAACCGACAAGTTGTTTTTCTCATAATGGTACAGCAGGTCGCGGCGTTGCCGCGACCTACTGTTTTATACAGCTCATAGTTGCACATATGTGCGGGCGAAAGCTCGGTATCCTGTTTTGCCTTTCCGTGCGCCGCCTGCTACAGTAAGGCCAGAAAAAGGCGGGACTGCTTGTGGATGCAAAGAAAATATGCTATACTCTGTCCTGTGCGATTGAATTCAGGAGGACGCCATGTTTTATACGGATGAGGAAATATCTGTCATCACCGGCTTTCTCAACGGCTATCTTGTGCGTGACTGTGCCAGTGCCAAAGTAAGAGAATCGTATATCAGAATCAGTGCAGGGCTTCAAAGTCATACATTGACCAAGGACGATTATGTTTGGCTGGAGAATGCTCTGTTGTTTCTGCGCCCGTACTGGTGGAGTGACCGCGAGGATGGGAAAATGCTGATGGATGTGTTCCTGCATACGCAAACATTAGCAAAAGAAGAATAGCGAAAAGATGAAGGATGTACCAGCTGATACACCCTTCATCTTTTTTTATCGGTTTATTTGCGTTTCGCCCCTTCAAGATTTTGTCGGGGGTCACGGCCACGCTGATATGCTCCGCTGGACATGATCGCCCATCCCGCGCCTGCTCTGCTCCGTCCTCAACACCTAATGACCTCAAGTGCAAGGCCATCGTAGCGAAAAGCTGCCGGGGCTTACAGGTGGAAAACACTTCTTCGCCGCGAGAACCGGCTTATCCATTCATATCATCGTATCCATGAGTGCTGCCAAAGCTGCTTGCTGCACTGATGTCAGACAATTCCATTTATCCAACATCTCACGCTGCGCGGGAGTCAGAGCCACACGAATGTCGTCCTGCGCAAAGAATTGCGACAATGTAACACCGAAAGCATCGCAGATCTTCTCAAGCGATGCAAACGATGGCGTCATAGATTTTTTATACCACGAGGAGATGGTAGACTGTGGCAGGCCAGAGCGTTCAGCAAGCTGATATTCCGACCATCCCCGTGCCTCACGATTCTGCTTGATGATTTCAAGAATATCTGTCACAACTTCACCACCTTAGATTTTTCGTTTATTATACTTTGGAAAATCGTTGCATTTTAATAACTATTGTCGTATTATTTATTGCGACAATAATCTTTGTGAGGGTGTGACTGCTTTGGAAGAAGGCTGCCGTATATACCGTTGTGCAGTCATAGGGACAGCACCCATGCGCTTTCCATGGGGGTTTGACGAGGAAGATGACCGCTGCCAAAAACTGAAAATGGAGTTGGCGCAGCAGATCATGGCGCTACGCCAGCGCGGTGTGACACAGTTTCTGACCGCCTGCGACTGCGGCGTAGGTCTGTACGCAGCCGAGATCGTCAATGGTCTGCGGAAACCACCGACCAAGACCTGATGCTTTTCTGCTACATACCACATGAGGAACAAGCCACAAAGTGGGCGCCGTATCTGCGGGAACGCTATTTTACTATGCTGGAAAAATGCACCCATATTTCTGTTGTGTGTCCCGTGGGTACGCCGGATGCACAGCTGCAAGCCTATAGGAAGATCATCGGCCTTGCCGATGTGGTACTATATGTCCATGATGCGGATATGTCAGCAACGGACAGTGCAGAAAACAGAGCCTTTGCTTTTGCTGCGGAGAACCATACGCCCACGCTGGTCTTGCATCCGAAAGAACTGACCGCGAGAGTGGGTCGGCGAGCGGTTCTATCCCAGACGGTCTTGATAACAAGATGATTAGCCCCTGTTCACGATGCAGCAAGCCGGATCGCGCCTTGCCTGCAAAAAAAAAGCCGTAGGCACAGATGCCTACGGCTGCATGAGGAAAAGTTCGTTTTTCGTAAATCATCAGCGCGTCTTTGCTGGCATCTCTGACGGAATTTTGAGGAAATTAAAACTGCAAGAACCCGTACTTTCAATGGGAGAAACATATACTCACCACCGCCTGCCTTTTTAAAAGAAAGAGAGAATGAATATAGGTCTGTAATGTCGTCCGTATATCAGCGTCAGAAAGCAGCTCGCTGAGGCTCTTGATGTCCACGCCGCTTTCCATGCACCGTGTCGCGTAGGTATGCCGCGGATAGCATGAAAATTTTCGATAGCGGGTACCGCAGCGTTCCAACAGCTTCCGATACCGGTATTGCAGTGTGCGCGGCTCCATTGGCGTGTTCGTATTGGTCAGCAGGTAGTTATCTTTTGAATATTCTGCGTGGCTGTTTCAACAACTCCAGCATATCATTGGGAGTGGCCACAAGACGTACAAGAACTGTTGCTTTTAGGGGATTGAACCACCAAATGTGTCCGGAAGCATCCCGCACGAACGGGCAACCGAGCGCTCAATTCGCAGAAAGCCTGAACGGAAGTCAATGTCACTTTTGCGTAGAGCGCAGATCTCCCAAGGCGCAGCCGGTGTTCAGGATTAGAAGGACACAAAGTCCCGTGATGTCCGGGTGCATCCAATACTTCTGCGCCAGCCAGCGGCTATTTCGTGGTCAGCAAATACCTCGACCTTTTTGCTTCGATATGCAGGCAGCTCCACATCCTGCCGGGGCAGTGACGCAATGGCATTTCTTTTTCACAACTTTGAAAATTGTTTTCAGCAGCACGCCAACATCCCTTGTGCTCTTGCATGACAAACCTCTATCTTGCAGCCGCGAAAAAAACACAGAAAGTTTTTCCGCCGTCAGATCACGGCTAGGATCGTTCAATTTCAGGGAACACAATATAGTGCCGTATCATATACTCGTAAGCGCCCAATCGTTCTGAGGCCTTCAGCTGCGCCGCGGCGATCTCGGACAGAAGAATTCTGCTGCCTGACACCGACATTTCACCTGTCAACATAGGCTTCTGTGGCAGCGCATCTTCCATCCTTCGCCGCTTCTCACGGCAGGCGGCATAGCTCTTGGCATAAACATCCCATATTCCGCCTTGCCGGCAGGTGTTCGGCCACGAATATGCGACCCTCCACCGGCCATCTTTTCGTTTTGTAAATGTTCTCTCCGCGACGTGGCATAGTAATCTTCCGAGCTTCTTTCTGACGGTGTTTGTGACGGCAATAAACATTATGCCGTGGTATCCTTTCTTTTGAACTTCCAGATGATGGCACAATAAAAGCATTTGGTGTAATTCAGGGGTTCTTCCTTTTCTGTTCACCATTTTTTATCAAACTTTTTAGCAAGTCAATGTATAGTGAAAAATGCAAAGACGCGCAGACTTTTCTGTCGTGGTGTATATGATTTACGAAATACCAGAGCGTGCTGACACTTTGCAGTATGCACAAACCGCAGCAGCATCATTCATTTGCAACAGACAAGTAAATATGATCCGGTGACACCGTGTGGCTGTGTTGGTCGTAAAGATCTTTTTATATGCAAAAGATCAGGCAGCAGCCTAAAAGGAATTTGGGTTAGAAACCCTCTGCGGACGGCACTGTGAGCGCAAGGAAATGGTCGAAGCGGCGAAAGCTGTTGGGTATACCGCCATTGGGAGGAATCTTCTGAGAAGGTAGATCATGTACGAAAGGCGAAAGCCTTGTGGCGCGAGGGCAGGAGAATTGCACGGTCAGGATCTTTGGTACACAGTGGCGCTCTCTCGCTGTGACGAGGGCAGGAGCGTGCGCTGACGGATTTTGTCAGCGTTTTTTCTTGCCAAAATGTCGCTGGTCATCCCCTGAGAAGGGGTTTGTCCGGCATTTTTTCGTAATAAGGAGGAGTGTTACTATGTCTCAACGCGGCGGACGTCCCATTGATTTTCAGGCGTGGGCACAAAACCAAATAGTCAAAAGGGCTGTAGCAGCACTGGAAGCGCGCGACGAAGCATTTGCCGAGCGAAACGCAGATACGCCGCTGCCGCAGCTGGCGCGGTATCTGAGCCGGTGTGCCATCTCGCTGGGTCACAGCCCATCCCCAGCGAAGTGGATGGCGGTACGTTTATTGAGCAGCGTTTTGGCAGCTGGGCAGCCGCGATGGCGGCGGCAAGGCTGCCGCAGCCTCGTTCCATGCGCAAGCTGCGCGACACCGCTCGCTATAAGGCGGAAAAGGTAAAGCAAGAACCGTTGTTCCGTGAGGAGCGAAGGCAGAAGCGGCAGCGCAAGATGGAGCAATCCGAGCAGCGAAAACGGGAACAAGCCGCCAAAAAGCGTGCGGAGCGGGCCGCTAAGGCAGAATGGGCGGCGAAGAAGAAGGCGGAGGCTGAAGCAAAGGCTCTCACCTTGGCAGAGACCTCCGCTGAAGCCGCACTTGATACAATATCCGCAGCAATTAACCCCAGTCAAGCCGAGACAGTCTGAACGGAGACTGTCAGCTTTCCATAGGGGGACGGGGTTTAAGCCGCCCCGTCCCCCATCCTCAAATCCGCAAAAGGCAAGTCGAGACGGCAAATGCCGTTGTCTTTTTCCATAGCGGGAGGGGTTTGCCGGCCCCTCCCGCATCCTCAAATCAACAGCCCTGACACGGGCTGAAGGAGTATAGAAATGAAGAAAAATCTTAGATATATTATCGCGTTTCTGCTGGCAATTATGATGCTGTTGAGCCTGTGCGCCTGCGCCCAGACCGGCACTGCCGGCAATAGCGGCGAATTGGATCTGGACTATGTGGGAGAGGATACCGACCAACCCGAAGAGGAAAAGCCGTGGTATTCCTGGTTTACGGAGGCCTTCAGCTTCGGCAAAAAAGGAAACAACAACTACCCCATCCCAAAGCAAGCCTGACAGCGTGGCGGATTTCTATGCCCAGGGCTCCGGAGATGCGCCGCAGGGCAACAAGGGCAATAAGACAGACCAGACGCCTTCTACCACCCCGGAGGAGGATACCGCCAACAAGCCGTCCAACTCCGGCGGCAAAAAAAAGACGACAACAAAAGGACGACCAGAAGGGCGAGGACAGTAACACCCCTACGCCTACCCCGAGCAGAAGCCCGAAAGCAAGAAAAACACCGTCACCATTACCATTCGCTGCGATACGGCGGTGAATAATGGTATGCATCTGGAGAGCAAGTGGGCGGGCATCGTCCCTGCCTCCGGCGTGATCCTGCCGGTGACCACGGTGGAGATCGAGGAGGGTGACACGGTCTTTGACGTCCTGTCCTACGTCTGCGATAAGTATAAGATTCACATGTCCTATCGCGGCGGCACGTCCAGCGGCTGCTATGTGGATGGCATCAATAACCTCTATGAGTTCGACGGCGGCCGCTGGAGCGGCTGGATGTACTGCGTCAACGACTGGTATCCCAACTACGGCTGCGGCGTGTACTTCGTCAAGGCCGGCGAGGTCATTGAGTGGAACTACACCTGTGACCTCGGCTGCGATCTGGAAAACGGAGATCCCTACGGCTACGGCAAGGAATGGAAGGATAACCATGACTGATACCCGGATGCGTTTCTTCGGGAATCTGCACCCGGCGGTCAGCATGGCGTACTTCGTGCTGGTGCTGGGCCTGACACTGGCCTGTATGCACCCGGTCACGGTAGTGCTGTCGTTTCTGGGCGCCAGCTGGTTTTCCATCCGGCTGCGAGGCTGGAGGGCCTACGGCCACACCATGCGGTTTGTGGGGCCTATGTTTCTGCTGATCGCCCTCGCCAACCCCCTGTTCAACCATCGGGGTGTGACCATGCTTTTTACCATCAACCACCTGTGGTACACGCTGGAAGCCGTGTGCTACGGTCTGGTGTCCGGCTGCTCCCCTGTGCGCGGTCATTATGTGGTTTACCTGCTATCAGGAGGTCATGACCTCGGATAAGTTCCTGTACCTGTTCGGCAAGCCCTTTCCCGGTACGTCGCTGCTGATCACCATGACGCTGCGGTTCATCCCACAGCTCCAACAGAACCGCCGCGAGATCCGGCAATCGCAGGCCATGCTGCAGGAGGAGGGCACGCGGCTGCTGCAAAGGCTGGGCAGTGCCCTGCGGAACCTGTCGGTGCTGCTGACCATGAGCATGGAGGCGGCGGTGGAGACGGCGGACTCTATGAAAGCCCGGGGCTATGGTGCCAAGCGGCGTACCACCTTCCACCTGTTCCGCTTCGATGGCCGGGACGCCCGGACGCTGGGCCTCATTCTGGCAGTGGCAGGCGTCTGCATTACCGCCCGCGCCTTCGGTCACGGGTATATGGAGTTCTATCCCGCCATGACGCCGGTGCTGCTGGGCAGCGCCAGCTATACCATGTTCGCGTTCTACGCCGTGCTGATGTTCCTGCCCGGTATTCTTGAAACAAAGGAGGCCATCAGATGGCGCTCTTACGGTTTGAACACCTGAGCTTCTCCTACCCACTGGCTGACACGCGGGCACTGGACGATGTCTCGTTGGAGATACATAAGGGCGAGTATGTGGTGCTGTGCGGCCCCTCCGGCTGCGGCAAAACCACACTGCTGCGCCATGCCAAGCCCGGCCTGCTGCCTGTGGGGGCAAGGGCCGGCGAGACCTTTTATAAGGACGCGCCCCTTTCCCAACTGCCGGAGCTGACCGCCGCGGCGGAGATCGGCTTCGTACAGCAGAACCCGGATAATCAGATCGTCACAGATTTCGTATGGCATGAGCTGGCCTTCGGCCTTGAGAATATGGCGCTGCCGGTTCCGGTGATTCGCCGCCGCGTGGCGGAGATGGCTGCCTTCTTCGGCATGGAGACATGGTTTCGCAGCAAGACCACAGAGCTATCCGGCGGGCAGAAGCAGCTGATGAATCTGGCCTCGGCACTGGCGATGGGGGAAGCTGCTGATACTGGACGAGCCCACCTCCATGCTGGATCCGCTGGCGGCTCGCAATCTGCTTGCCACCGTGCAGCGGATCAACCGCGAGCTGGGCGTAGCCATCCTTTTGACGGAGCATCGGCTGGACGAGGTATTCCCCGCCGCCGACCGTGTGGTGACCATGGATCGGGGGGCGTATCCTGTCAGACGGCGCACCGGCTGAGATCGCGCGGCAGCTGTCCGGCAGCGCGGAAAAGAGCCGTATCTATTTCGGACTTCCCGCCGCTGTCCGTATCTTCAGCGAATTGGAGCAAACGGACGATCTGCCCCTGACGGTGCGGGATGGCCGCCGCCGCTTGGAGCGGCTGCTGCCCATCACGGCGGAGGATTCCGCGCCTGAAACCGCGAAACCTGAGAAAGAAGCAAAGCACCTCGCCGTTTTAGAGGGCAAGGAGCTTTGGTTCCGCTATACCGAAAAGGGCAAGGATGTCCTGCGGGGCACAGACGTAACGCTTCATCAGGGTGAGCTGCTGTGCCTGCTGGGCGGCAACGGCGCGGGCAAGACCACGCTGATGCATGCACTGGCCGGCTTCCGAAAGCCCTATCGTGGCAAGGTGAAGCTGGCAAAGGGTCAGCGGCTGTGTATGCTGCCCCAGAACGCACGGTCGCTGTTTGTGGCCGATACGGTGGAGAAGGAGCTGCTGGACAGTGCCGAACAGGACAAAGCCAAGGCCATGCAGATGGCGGAGAGGCTGGAGCTGACGCCGCTGCTGGCGCGGCATCCCTACGACCTGTCCGGTGGTGAGATCCAGCGTCTGCCGTAGGCAAGCTGCTGCTGCGGGAGGCCACGGTGCTGCTGCTGGACGAGCCCACCAAAGGGCTGGACGCCTATGCCAAGGCGGAGCTGGCGCAGCTGCTGCAGGAACTGTGCCGGGAGGGCACGTCCATCCTGATCGTGACCCACGATGTGGAGTTTGCCGCCCGGTACGCCACAGGCTGCGCCTTGATGTTTGACGGGCTGCTGCTCTCTGAGGGCGAGCCCACGACTTCTTTGCCGGAAACCGGTTCTATACCACCGACGCCAACCGTATCGCGGCAGAGCACTTCCCCATGGACATTACCTGCGAGGAGGTGATCGCGTCGTGTCGAAGCTCTTTGTCAGCAAAAGAACCAGAGCCGCCGCGTGGGTGATCCTGCTGGTGCTGCCCGCCCTGATGGCGGCCTTCGGCTATTACCATAGCCACCGTCCCGCGGTCAATCCGGTGGGGGTCTCGCAATTTCTGGGACTAACATATTAAACTCCGGATATTCTGGGGCTGCTGTTCCTGCTGGCGTCCGCCATCCCCTTCATACTGGTATTCGATAAGAAGAAGCCCCAGGCCCGTGAGCTGGTGCCGATTGCGGTGATGGCGGCCATTGCCGTGGTAGGCCGCACCGTGTTTGAGATCATCCCGCTGCCCAACTTCAAGCCCTGCTCCGCCATCATTATCATCACGGCGGTGGCCTTCGGGCCGGAGGCGGGCTTTCTTACCGGCGCGCTGACCGCCTTTGTCAGCAACTTCATTTTCGGACAGGGACCGTGGACGCCGTGGCAGATGTTCACCTGGGGACTGGTGGGATTTCTGGCGGGTATTCTGCAAAATGCCGGCGTCTTCAAGGGGCAGAAGCCGCCGTCACTTTGCGGCGCAATGGTGGGACAGGCTGTGTCCGGAGAATACGAACCGGGGCGATTTGCTGCATTTTGTGCGGCAGCTTACCGACCACGCGCCCCTGCGGCTATGCCTGTATGGTTTCCTGTCCGGCTTTCTGTACGGCTGGATCATGAACCTGTATTTCATCATCGGCTACGTCAGCCCCATCACCTGGCAGACGGTAGGCGCGGCCTATCTATCCAGCTTTTTCTTCGACTTCTGCCACGGGCTGTGTACGTTTCTGGTGCTGTGGGCGCTGGGCGACCCATGGGTACGGAAGCTGGAGCGCATCAAGATCAAATTCGGCCTGACGGCGGAGGAGCGGAACTATGTGCTGCCGCCCTCCACATTTGAGAGAGCGAGAGAGAACTATGAGTGAACGAAAACCATCATCAGGACGGTGGGGCTGAAGAAGCACTACACCGTCGGCGGCAACACGGTCCGCGCGCTGGATGGCGTGGACATGTCCGTGCTGCAAGGCGAATTTGTCTGTGTCGCAGGCCGCAGCGGCTCCGGTAAGTCCACCATGCTGAATATGCTGGCAGGTCTTGAGCCGCCCACGGAGGGGGGAGATCATTGTCCGAGGCAAGCATCATTTGGAGGCCATGGACGAGGAGCAGCGGACAAGGTTCCCCCGCCGCTATATTGGCTTTGTCTTCCAAAGCTACAACAACCTGCCCCAATACACAGCACTGGAGAATGTGGCGCTGCCGCTGGCCATCCGGGGCGTACCGGAGGATGAACGGAATTGGCTGGCGTGGCAGGCCTTGAGCCGCGTGGGACTGCGCGGGCACGTAGATCACCGGCCTGCGGAGCTGTCAGGCGGTCAGCAGCAGCGCGTCAGCATCGCCCGCGCCATCATCACTGGCCGTCCATCGTGCTGGCGGACGAGCCAACCGGCAACCTGGACAAAATGATGGCCAGGAGGTCATGGAGCTTTTTGTGTGAGATATTCCGGGAACGGAATACCACCTTTATCCTCAGCTCCCATGACCCGCAGATGGAGCGTTATACGGATCGTACCGTCCATTTCAGCGACGGAAAGATAGAGACAGAGAATCAGCACATCGGAGAGAGAGACCAGACAGTGAAAAGAGAAACAGCAAAACGGGTGATTGCCCTGTTGATCTGCGTATGGATGACGGTATCCATGCTTGCCCGCCGTCGCAATGGCAACAGAAGGCGCAGAGGACGCTGATACCAACGGCGATGACAGCGGCGTGACCGCGCTGGACGAAGATGCGGGGTATTCCGGTTAGAGGACGAAAAGCCCAACACGGATATCAAGGTCATCCCCAGCGACGCCAACGCCCTGATCCTGATGGATACCGGCGCACAGTCCCCCCCAAAGGCGTTCCCGGTCAGGTGGTGAAGATCGTGCTGCCGCTGGCGGTCAACAAGGAATACCTGCCCAGCGCGAAATACATGCTGCGCAACATCAACATCTATCCCGATGTGCCTACCGACGCCAGCGTGTCCAACTGGCCCTTTGAGCTGATCTACGCCAGCGATGTGCAGCACTTAAAGGGATATGTCCTACAACTCCACGGCGGAGGTGTGGTTCGAGTTCAAGGTCAGCGAGTTCGCCAGCAAGGGATTATGCCGTGCCCTTTAAGATCAATGCCACCGTGTGGCGGGAGGACGCCGTGAACGGCACCACCATCACCGAGGACGTGACCTTCAAGGTCAGTGCCTATGTGACCGTTACCGACAACGGCAATATGTCCGGCGTTACCACCTCCTTCGGCAGCCTTCAGGTGGCTGGCACCAATGTGGGCGGCTCCTATACCGTGCCTACCGGCACACCCAATCAGACTATCTCCATGCGGATCCCCGTGATCAATGTGGGCGGCACCTGACCAGCGTGACGGTCTATCCCGTGGTCTCTGCCGCGCTGGACGAGTTCCCCTTCGTGATCGACTCCACCAATTTAGGCAAATATTTCGACTACTGGCCAGCGGCGGTGAAATATCTGGACTACACCTTCACGGTGTCGCCCCTTTGCCTCCGGCAACAAGTCCATTAAATTCAAGGCAAATTATTTCGAGAACAGTGCCCCGGCGGAGGCTCCTTCTCCACGCAGTTTACTGTGATCGACGGCTATGACGCCTCCCGCTATGTCGGTGATGGTGCAGAGCTATAAGCTATATGTGGACGATACCGAGGTATCCGGCCTGATGGCAGGCGAGGAGACGGAGTTGCGTCTGACCCTGATCAACAATTCCAAGTATGACACGGCCAAGAAAAATCATCTCCAGTCTGGTATTCACCATTCCCCCGGTCTGACGCTGTGCGTAGGCGGCACGGATACCGCCTATGCCGATTCCATCAAGCCGGGCGGTACGACGATCCTGGAAATACAAGATCATGGCCAAGCAGGACGCGGAGGTTGGCCCCGCCATGCTGGGCATCAACCTGACCTATGAGACCACCGAGGCGGTGGCCGGTGCGGCGCAGAACATCATGCTGCCGGTCAGCCAGAAGATGGATGTTCTGGCCGGTACGCCGGAGGTGTACGGCACACTCAGCAAGGATAAGGAAGCTACCATCTCCGTGCCGCTGACCAACATGGGCCGCGCCAAGGCTATGAATATCCGGGTGCTGGCCACGGACGGCATGACCGCCGCCCGCCCCTGCTACGTGGGCGACCTGCTGGCAGGCGGCTCCACCAGCGCCGATGTAACGGTGGGCTTCTCCAAAATCGGCGCGTTTGTGGGTAAGATGATCCTCCAGTATGAGGACGCCAACGGCGAGACGTATTCTCAGGCCATCTCCGTGCCGCTGAGCGTGGCGGAAAGCTCTGCGGATACAGATGCCAACAGCGTCAACGCAAAATAAAGACGGCACAGGCAGCCGCTGGTGGCTGTGGCTGCTGATAGCGATCCTTGCGCTCATCCTGATCGGCATTGTGGTCTATGTCATCATCCGCTATAAGCGCGGCGAGATCGGACCCGGTGCCGAAAACACCGCTGCCTTGGACGATTTTGACGACGACTTTGACGCAGACGGCGGCGCACCGATATTGGAGAGAAGCCGCTGTCCTACGACGGAAGCAATAAGGACGGGAATGTATGAAGCCAAAAAGACCTGTTTCGCTACGGCTGCACCAACCTGTTCCGGCGAAAGACCCGCACGGCGCTGACAGCCCTATCCATGGCGGTAGGCGTCATGTGTATCGTGGTGCTGATCTCCGTAGGTCTGGGCTATGAGCAGGCGTACCGCGAGAGCATCGAGGCGCTGGGCAGCCTGACAAAGATCGATGTGACGCCTGCCACCGGCGATTACGGGCGCAAGGCACTGCTGAACGACAAGGCACTGAGGCGTTCCGGGGCATCGACGGTGTGGGAGGCGGTAACGCCGGTCTATCAGCAGTCCGCCTATATCGTGTCCGGCAACTATGTCAACATGGTGCGCGTCTACGGCATTGACATGACCACGGCGGAGCTGTTTCATGCTGACACCGGAGCGGGGCGTTATGGCCGAGGACGGCACGCGTCTGCATCCGAGGTGCTGTTTACCGACGATGTGGGCGCCGGGACTTGCCAACAAGGCGAAGGACTGGGAACTGGCGGTGGATGAGAACGGCAACGCCCTCATCGATCTGCTGGAAGTGCCTGTCCGCATGACCTTCGATTCCTCCAGCCTGACCGGCGAACCGAAGGCCGACACCGACGGACGGGCACTGCCCTCCAGCAACCTGTATACCCTGCGGGTGACAGGCATCTGCTCCACCCTGAACAACAACTTCGCCACCGCCGCGTTCATGTCCTTCGACCGCTTGCAGGAGATGACGCAGGCCAACGCCAATTACATGGGTGCGACTACCCAGACTAAAACAGCGGAGGAGAAGGCCAACCATCCTACCTACGACTTGGTTTGGGTCATGGTCAAGAACGTCAACGACGCAGCGTATTGTCAAGCTGATCCGCGACACGGGGCTGAACACCTATTCGCTCAACGATATGCTGGAGACGGTGCGGACACAGTCCCGGCAGATCCAGGGGATGCTGGGCGCGCCGGGCGGTATCGCTGTCCTGATCTCCGCCATCTGCGTGGCAAACACCATGATGATGTCCATTACGGAACGGACGCGGAGATCGGCGTGGAAGGTGCTGGGCACCGTTCGCAGCGACATCTTTAAGATGTTTCTCTCGGAGGCACTGATCAGGCGTGATAGGCGGCGCGGCGGGCTTGGTGCTGAGCTTTATCGCCAAGTGGCTGATACCGGTGATTTTCGCGTCCCGTGAGCTGCGGTGCGTGCTGCCCTGGCGGCTGGCGGTCTGCGGCGTGGTGTTTTCCGGCTGCGTGGCCATTGCCGCCGCATGGATCCCCGCACGCAAGGCAACGCTCATCAGCCC
>VOFG01004317.1_pt1 | contig 32287 bp, 38 predicted proteins | sample 5384171 | NCBI WGS metagenome assembly VOFG01 (sample SAMN12384726, study PRJNA508395) | human gut metagenome | isolation source: healthy gut F | host: Homo sapiens
GCGGCGTGCGTATTTCCCGGAGGCCAGCATCGTCAACTCTACCATCGTACGCAATACGGCGGCGGGCGTAACCTGATCGGTAGGGCGGTTTCAGGTACGGAACAGCATGTGATCAATACGGTAATCTGGGGCAACACTGCACTTTATGCCGAATACAATCCCGGTTTCAGCCATTCCGCTTACCATGAGGTGACGGCTGCCGACGTAGAGCACGGTAATGTGTACGTGAGCGATAAGAACAACGACGGGAAAAACCCTTCGCCTTTCTTTGAGTCACCTTCCACGAGAACCAGTTTCGACCGTACTTTCGACTGGCAGTATAACGCTTATCCGCTTTGGACTTGGAATATTCTGGAGGGGTCGGCTTTTGTCGGCGAGGGCAAGGGAGACGCTGCTGCGTATGACAGCGGCCGATACGGTTCGTCGGACTTGAGAGGGGATGCATGGGGTAAGGATGTCAACATCGGGGCTTACAAGCTTGTGACCGTTCCGGCCGACCGGATTCTCCGGGTGGATGCCTCCTCTCAGGCAGTTTCTCCGGATGGAAAGACTTGGGAGACTGCATATCATAAAGTGCAGGATGCCATCAACGAACTGGCCAGAAGCAAGCAACCCGGAGAGGTTTGGGTGGCACACGGAACTTACGAACCGTCGGAACTGATGGTGTCCGGTGAAAACAGTACGGCCGCTTTTGTCATGAAAGATGGCATTAGTGTGTACGGAGGCTTCAACGGAACAGAAGAAAGTCGGGCCGAACGCGGCAGGCCGGACGATGCCATGCCTTGGAAGTATAATGCCACGACCGTTTTCAAAGGCAGTTCTTATGAAGGCGAATGCACATGGAATAGTACGGATAAAAAGTGGAATGTCGTGATGGGCGCATCAAGCCACGTGGTGTGGTTTGCTCCTACGGACGGTTCCTCTTCTTTTACGTACCCTACGGTGTTGGAGGGTGTGACTATCAAGGGTGGGCGTGCCTCGACGGCGAACGCGGGTATTCTCAAGGGTGACAAGGGTGCCGGTGTCTACATGTCGGGCAATGCTGAGTTGATGAACTGTGTCGTGACGGAGAACCAGGCGGACGGTGAAGGCGGTGCGGTTTATTTGACCGGCGGCCGCGTGACGGGTTCGTTAGTGTATAACAACGAAGCCTCGAAAGGAGGAGGTGTTTATATGGAACAGTCCGGGCTGGTGTTGCGTTCCGTATTGTCCAACAATTCGGCACAGAACGGCGCGGCGGTCTACATGAAGTCTGAAAGCCTATGGTCTGACGGGCAGATGCATCCTGAATATCTCATCTTGTCCACTTCCGTGGTGAGCCATAACACGAGCCGCAAGAACGGTGCCGTGTATTGCGACCGCGGCGGCGTGGTGTTGCAGTCCACTTTGGCCAACAACCTTTCAACGTCCGTGAAGGACGATGCCGACAAGACCACGGCGCAGACCGGAGGCTTGTATATGAACGACTATGGCTTGGTGGTCAATTCGGTGTGCTGGAACAACCGGATTAACGGGGCGGACGTGCCGATGTATGCCATGAACGCCTCAGTGGAGGACGTACGCTTCTACAATACGGCTTTCTCGGGCATGAACAATGCGATATGGAACAATACGCTTCAACAAGAACTGTTGTCTTTGTCGGAAGAGAATACAGGCACCGATTCCGAAGGCTTGGTCACTCCGGATTTCACCGTAGTGGACGGTTTTGATTTTAACGACGTGGGCGTACAGGGCGGATGGAAAGACATTACATATTATTGGGTTCCCCGTCAGGGGGTCTAACCTTCGTGCCGGAGGCATGGTGCTGGGCGCGTTCCCCACGGAAATCGTCCTGTCGCCCGAGTTGGACTTGTGGGGCAATCTTTTTGCGCAGAAGCCGGGCATGGGTGCGGTGAAGATTGACCCGGTTGCATTGATGCCGGAGAGTAAGGACGGTGTGATGCGCCTCTATGTGGATGTGGAATGCACAACCCCGGAACACGACGGCAGGAGTTGGGATAAGGCTTATCGTTCGTTGAACGAGGCCATTGCGTACTTTGCCGGATTACCGGAAAGCAGTGTGTCGGATGTCGACAGTTTTGAGATACGGGTGTGCGAGGGCGATTGTCATCCTCGTTACGGCTTCGTCAACCTTGACCTGAAGTCAGCTACCATTGATATCCTCAAGACTCCCAAGCCTTTGACTATTCGGGGCGGCTATTCCCGCCAAACGCGAGAATGGAATCCTTTGCAATACCGTACCGTGGTGGACGGTAATTACGGCGGATCTACGCTGGAGGAAGGTGTGTTCCACTGCATGACCGTGAGCGCGGGGGCCGAAGTGGTGATCGACGGTTTCCACGTAGTGGGCGGCTATGCGGCCGGAAACGCTACTTACAAACAGGGTGCAGGCTTGATGATGAGGACGGAGCCAGAGTGACGGTGCGGAATTCCATATTTGAGAACCATACCGCTCTCGATGCCGCGGCCATTTTCGGAGAGGACGGTTCTGACTTGACGTTGGAGAATTGTGTAATCAACAACAATACGAATACCACGGAAACAAACCCTGTAATCAAAGCCGGAACATTGGTTATGCGTCATGTTACGGTGGTCAATAATATAGGTGCGGCTCCCACAGGGAATGTCTATGGCACTTCATTCAGTGCGGGCAACTCAAGCGGCAACAGTCAAATCGCTTTGCAGACCGTAGGCGAGGCCGGTGCGCAGATGTTTGCCAATCCCACTAACAAGGTGGGTGCGCAGTCCGGTTTCGATACTTATTTGGGCGGTTATTCCGAATTTCGTCCTTTGACCGGTTCTTCGGTTGCGGGTACGGCGTTGATTAACAAAGTGGATAATCCGGTTTCTGGTTTGTTGGTAGACATCACCGGTCGTAGTCGTAATCTTGGTGGTATACCTGACTTGGGAGCATACGAGGCCATTTTACCGGAATCCGGAAGTGTATTTTATGTGACAGCGGAGGGTGCTGGCCGTAAGGATGGTTCTTCTTGGGAAAATGCGATTGCGGGTAATGATATATATAATGTGGATGACGAACCGGCTTCTGCAAATATAGATGTTGTGACAACTGATGAAAGATATATAGGTTTTTATAGCAGTAGGCAAAGGCCTTATGCCGAAAGATCTAATTCCAGTAAAACTTTTACAAGTGCAGGGAATAGTGTCGGTAATATAACCAATACGCGTCAGGAAACTTATGTTAGCGGATTGCAGTATGCGGTAGAGAAAGCTTCTGCATTTAATTCAGCCGCTGGAGATTATAAGATGCAGGTTTGGGTAGCAGGAGGAACCTATACAGATTATAAGGGTTTTGTAATTCGCGATTATGTGGAAGTTTTGGGAGGATTTCCGAATGAAGGTACACCGGGGCTGGAGGATCGTTATCCATTGATAGCAAAAGGTATTCCTCTTCGTGAAGACGTGCAAGACTTGAATGTGGAAAAATACGAGACTATTTTGCAAATTCAGTCGAGTGCTCCGGTAAATTGGGAATATAATAATAGTACTCATTTGTCTACGGCAAGTGTGAATACAAGTGTTTTAACGACCACTTTGGGAGTAACGCGTAAGCCTGTTCTGTTTCAACCTGATGTGTGTATGACTACCACAGGGCCGGTTAGTGATGTGGCCCGTACAGATTATCTGGAGTATGTTGGAGCTACATGGGACGGTTTTACCATTCGTCATGGTTTTCAATACGGTTACTATGCCACTCGTGACGGTGGTGGTGGCGTTCGTATGTACAGAGGGGTGACTCTTCAAAATTGTGTCGTACGCGACAATGTGAATGCAACCAGACGAAATCGTGGTGGCGGTATTTATTGTGACGGTAAAAACAGCAAGGTAATTAACTGTTTTGTTATAAATAATGCAACTTTGCAACATGACTTTGGAGAAGGCTCCCTTTGGGATTGTGTCGGTGGAGGAATGTATATGATTTTGGGAACGAGTTATAATACCTTGCTGGCCAATAACTATGCAACAGGTGATGGCGGAGGCGTGTTCCTTGAAAATGCAGTATTTTATAATAACACCATAGCATATAACAATTCGGGAAGTGATGCAGGAGGTCTGTATCAGTTTACGGCTAATTTGGCTGCCGGATTTACAATTTATAATACCTTGTTTTATGGAAACAAGGGAAAGGCTTTAAAGGCTTATTCTTCAGGTTATTTTGAAGGTGCGCATAATTGTTTTGTCAGTACGGAAGAAGAAATAGATGCGGACTTGAAAAATCGTCTGTATAGTGGAGTTTATGGAGTGAAATTACAGAATCCATTTGAGTTAGGTGATGCCGCGGCACAAAATTATAATTTCCGTTTAAATGGGAGTACATATTGCTTGAATAATGGAACAGATGAACTTCCGAATGGTATAATTCTTCCGGAAACGGATGTGGATTTTACCAACCGAATTAAAGATTGTACTGTGGATATAGGCGCTTATGAACGGAATAATGAGGATGCCGTTACTCCGGATGGAAGGGTGTATATTATGTGACATTCAATGGTAATGGGACTGCTGTAGGAGATTCTCCGCAAAATGCGGCTTGTGCGATGAAACTGCAAGAGGTATTAAATGCTGCAGGCAAGAGAGCGGTTACAGGAGCGAATGCCATCGTGAAGATTGCGGGGTATGAAGGTGCGACAGGAAATGGATTGGTGTACCATGCCAATACGTTGTCCGATCCGAACGAACCGTTGAGTTATACATTTGTCATTCGGAGGGAGTGACCGTCATGGGTGGATATGATGAAGGCTCTTATGCGAACGGAGCATATCAGGGTGACGGGAATTGGAACGAGGAAAACCGTAATGCGGCACAGTATATGACGGTGTTGAGCGCGATATGCCAGGCAACGGCCAGCCGTCAGGAGGTGAACGGATACCATGTGGTGCAGTTCGGAACGGACGGTACAACGGCTTTGACCCGACCGGCTGTGCTCGACGGGGTGTACCTGGAAGACGGAAAGGCTACATCTATGGTCGGGAATGGTACTCCTGAAACCAAGGGGGCGGTGCTATCGTGCCGAAGGGGCGCATGTGCGCAACTGCGTGGTGCGCAACAACGAGGCTATCGAGGGCGGCGGACTGTATGTGTTGCCCGGCGGTATGGTGTCCGGTTGTGGAGTAATGCAGAACAAGGCCGAGACGGGAGCGGGCATCTACATCAGCCAGAACGGAGAGATGATGGACGCAGACAACCGTTCGCATCTCATGTCTTGTACCGTGGCGGGGAACACGGCTACGGGCACCGGCGGCGGTATCTATCTGGAACACGCTGCGGGGCTGACAGCCAATACCGTTGTATGGGGCAACCGGGCGCAAAGCGACAAGAACATCAGTGGTGTGACCGGAGAAACGTATGAAGATGAACTTTTTGCAAAGGCGGCCACAGGAGAAAATACGACTTCTTTCTATCCGTTCAATAACTGTTATGTGGAGACGTACGAGATGCCCGGCAACTATGGGAATACGCCCATGACCGCAGTGCTGGAAGATTATTTCGATAGCGACTATTATACTCCGAGGGCGTTCTCGCCGTTGGTGAAGGGCGGTGCTGCCGTGTTGCTTCAAAAATACGTTGCATGAACATGCGGGCGTGTCTGTTTACGACATGCAGGGCATAGCCCGTGTGTCGGAATACAGAAACGAAAACTACGACCCGATCGATGCCGGTGCGTACGCCCGGGAGGGAGGAACAATGAGGATGCCTCAAAACGCAAACGAAATCATCAGACGTATTTTTCGTGTCGCAAACTGCCAACAGCAGTTTGTTAGACGGTGAAAGTGAAGAGGTCGTGATGGGACGTTCTTTCCAGACATCGTTGTCGACTTTGGACGACGCGCTGGAGTATATCACGAAAGTGCGGGCTTTGAATCTTCGGGAGTAGGTTCCACTACTTTTTGAAATATGGATGTCCGGGGGTACATATAAACCAAGAAAGACCCGGCAGGGCGTTTCCGCCGGAGTAGAACCAGCCAACGCCAGAATTCTTTTGTCATTCCAGACGGGGTAAAAGTGTTCGGAGGGTTCAGTGGCGAAGAGAACTATGCTTATATGGGTAGTGGGACTATTGACGGAAACCTGAATGGTTCCAGACAATTGGAGGATGTTACTTTTGACGACGTAGTGAAGAGAAAACTGGAAAACCGTCTTACTGCCGACCTGAGCGGAAACCTTATCACAGAGCCTTGGGAGTTCAATACACCGACCATCCTTTCGGGGGACGTGAACCTTTCCGAAGAGGTGAAGAACGTTTACCATGTGGTGTACAGTACAGCCGGAACTGCGCCCCTCGGAGGTGTGACGTTGGACGGGCTGACCGTGATGGACGGCGAGACTTACAACCATTTAGGATATAACGACGAACTTGGACGCGGGGGCGGCATTTACACCAACGGTGTGGATTACACATTGAGCCGTTGCCGTTTGCTGAACAACAAGGCAATACGCGGAGGTGCGGTGTTTGCCCTCGACGCTAAGGTGCGTGCAAACGGTTCGGTATTTGCCGGGAACTGTACGGTGGAGGAACCGGTAATCGACTCTGGTACCAGTACGACAGAGAATCTGGACGTACGAGGTGGAGCTGTCTATTTAGCTGCGACTGACATAACCAAGGCAGGATTGTATGCCGTGAACACATTGTGGGCCAATAACGAGGCTTCCGGCAACTTGAACGGCCAATCGGCCAAAGGAGGTGCCATTGCTACGAGTAGCGAGGGCGTGCCCGTAGACTTGATGAACAATACGATTGTACGTAACAAGGCTGGAGAATACGGTGCCGTCTTTGCTCCAGGGCAGGACAATAATGGTGGGCTTCGGACGACGAACACGGTTGTATGGGGGAATGTTAGTGAAACTAATCCTGCTGTCGTGATGTCGCAAGATGCCGAGATGCTCTGCACGGCATGCGATGTGTTTGCGGGTACGGAACTTGAAAATGGGAATCTGAGACTTGGGGCTGAGAACAAGGCGTTGGATGGTCCGCGTTTTGAAACGCCATCTGCGGTGGCCGGCCGTGCCGGTTTCATTTGGGATGCACGGTGGAATCGAGTGGAATTTCCTGCTGGTTGATGCCGGAAAACAGTACGGATGAAGAGCAGGGTGATAACGCTTATGAACAATGGGTGAGTACTCATGTAGGCGGAGACGCCCCATATATGCAAGATGTGGGTTATGAACGTTTTGCCGGACCGAAAGATGAAGAGAGCAAAGGTAAACCCAAAGTGATTGATATAGGCTTGTATGAGTACCAATATCCTTCAAACTTGGAGAACTTGGATGCCGTATATGTGGCTATGGACGAAACTGGCAATGGTTCTGGAGACAGTTGGAATAATGCCACTTCCGATTTGCGCGGGGCTTTGGTGGCCATGTCAAATCCAAATATGGCTTCAACAACTGATAGGGCTGTTTACATCAAGGCCGGGAACTATAATATGAGGACTTCTTTGGTTTTGGGTAACGATAAAAAAGCCGCTTATTGGATCAACGTGGCTGAGGAGAATGATGCAGTTAGCACCCTGACGGTGGAAGGCTCTTATAATGAGGCCGGCAAGCAGGACTTTAGCCAGCCGACAGTGGTTTCTATTAGTCCGACGGATAGCAAGGAAGGCACAGTGCTGTTGGATATTAAGACCGGAAGCAAGGCGGTTACGGCTACGGGATTGTCTTTCCAAGGTGCGGGCTTGGGCGTACAGGTTGCTGGCGGCACAGGCAAACTGACCTTGAAGAATGTGGCTTTCCGGGATAATCATACCGGGGCAAGCTTGAGTCAGGGCAATATGTTGATTGCTAATGCTCTCTTTGCCGACGGCCAAACGGGCTTGACAACAGGAGAAGGCACGGCGACGGTGGTCAATGCTACTTTTGCCCACAATGAATCGTACGGAATTGGAGGTACGGCCGATGTGTACAACTCGGTGGGATGGAAAAACGGAAGTACCGGGTTCACCGAGTCGGAAGATAAGAAAAAATGTGGTGTTTGCTGGTGATATAGAGAATAACGACATTGAAAAAGGGCCGAACTTTATGGATCCGGAAAATGCTGAAAAGTCGTTGCGCGACTACCGTTTCCGTCCGAATATGACATTACTGAACAAGGGAAGCAATGACCTTTATGTGCAACATGTATTAGGCCGTGAAGCTTCGTCCCTTGACGCGGAAAAAGATCTGGCGGACGTACAGCGCGTGGTGGAAACCATAGACGTGGGGGCATACGAGTATGCGTCGCCTTTGAGATCCGTCATCTATGTGAAGTCCGGTGTGGCCGGTAGCGATAACAGCGGACAGGACTGGGCAAACGCCATGAGCGACCTGCAAAGTGCGGCTGATTTGGCGGCTGTCTATGCCAGCGGAAATACCGGTCAAAACGGTTATGTGTTTGTGCACCGTAATGTGACGGCACCGTCTGTGTCCATATCCCGTGGCGGAGTGAAGATGTATGGCGGTATGGATAACGAGACCGGAGCGGACGCTGATGCTGTGTTGAGGGCTCGCAAGGGCATATTGGAAGACGAAGGGCGCAGCATCTTGGGCAGTGCGGCTATTCAAAGGAAACAGCGTGGTGGACGGCTTCGAAGTGACCGGACAAGTCAGCGTTTCTGCTGGGGGCGTGCTTTCCACATCTGTCATTTCCGGCAGTGGGAATACTGTGACGGTAAGCGACGATGGTTTCCTTTACAACAGTATCGTAGACGGTGCGACGGTGACGGGTAACGGAAAAGTGGTGAATGTGACAGCGGTGAACAGCGGTGTTTTGCCAGAGACGCCTGTGAATAGCGTACGCGAGGGTACCGACAACGGCTATGGTTTGGATGGTTATTGGAAGTTCCAGTTGAAAGACGATGCCGGGATTTATATAAATCAAGGTATAGATACAGAAGCGCAAGCGTGCATAGCTAAGGTAGGGCATAGTTTCGATATGGCAGGCAACCTGCGTATCCGGAACACCGTGGACTTCGGTTGCTTCGAGACATGGAATATCGAGGGTGCACCAGCCGACGTGACGGATGGGGATTACCCACGCGGCCAATCGGTGGTGTATGTACGTGAAGGCAGTGAGTTGCGCCTGCAACGCGATTATGACCGGACGGAACCGTTCAATCCGGGATTCCTGTTGCTGGAACACGGCGCAGGCCTGTGGGGCAACGGTAAGCGAGTGGATTTGAGGAACTTTGCAGCCGAACGTAAGTTGACAGCCACAAACGGTTATAAGGATTTGGTAGCCATGCCGTTCCGCCTGACGGAAATGACCGTGAACGGAAATAAGGGACTCGAGGCAAGTAACGTGAAAGCCTACAGGTACAATGGCCTGGAGCGTGCGAAGTATGACTACAAGTTCGCTTCGGAAGATTCTAAGGCTTGGCAAGACGTTTCCACCGATTGGTCAACCGTGACGGAAGGCTTGCTCTTCGAAGCACAAGGCAGTCCGGTACAGGACGTGAAACTCCGTTTCTATGGTACAAGCTATCAGGAAGACGGACAACCGAAGAATGTGATACTGAAGAAGTATAACTTCAACAGTCCTTGGAGTTCGCCAAGCGACACCGGAGACAAGTTCACCCACAAGGAGAATATGAGCTGGAATCTCTTCGGTTCACCTTATCTCTGTACGATGAACTATGAGGATATGGAATACGGCCGTGTGGTTTACGGTTATGCCAATAACAGATATTACACGGATGGCATGTCGGCTGATGGCGGGCGTACACAGGGCAATATTCCGGTGGGTAGTGCGGTCTTCACCCAGTCTGCCACCCTGAAGGAGACGGAAACGTTTACGGTGGGCATGCGTGAGGCAGAGATAGACCACAACACGAGGAGTACGAAGTTGGCCTTGTATGTCGCTTCCGCTTCCGGTAAGCGTGGTCTGGAGGAAAACGACGGCATCTATGACGAGTTGCAGTTGACGGCGGTGCCGTCGGAAGAAGCCTCAACGGAATTCGACTTGGCGCGCGACGGTGTGAAATGGATGAACGACAACGGCGAACCTGGAAATCTTTGCCGTACGTGATGGCGGACGTTATTCGTTGCTTTCGGCCATCGACCGTGAAGGCACGATAGGCGTGGGCGTGAGCCTGCCGGAAGCAGGTATGTACTCCATCGGTATTCCGGAAGATTGCGAGGCCGAAGATTATGAATATGTGATGCTGAAAGATGCAGCGACGGGCAAGGCAGCCGACCTGAAAGAAGGGGCTTACTCGTTCCGGACGGCGGAAGCGGGAGTCGCTGAGGGACGCTTTACTTTGAGTTTCAAACGTATGGATGCAGACCAACGGCATGCGATATATGTGAAGTCCGGCATGGGCAAGGCCACCGTGTTTGGTGTGAACGACGGCGATGTCGTGACCGTTGTGACGGTAGACGGTAAAGTCGTGGCTGTAGAGGAGGCTGTCGGAAGCGAAGTGACTTTCTCACTGGCGAAAGGAGCTTATCTCTTCAAGGTGGCCGGTGCAGACGGACGGACTACAGTGGTAAAAGCCATGGTCCGATAGAGGATAGTGGATTTTAAGGTTGGTGAAGCCCCTCGCACGGTGAATGTGTGAGGGCTTCTTATTTATCTTATTGGGTGGTTTAGGCCGGACTTTAGAGCTTTTCTTTCAGGTAGCGGCCCGTATAGCTGTCCGGGCAGGCCGCTACTTCGTGCGGTGTACCGCACACGACCACGTTGCCGCCTTGCGCGCCTCCTTCCGGGCCGAGGTCGATGATGTGGTCGGCACATTTGATGACGTCCATATTGTGTTCGATGATGACGAGCGTATGGCCGCGCAGGATGAGGGCGTCGAAAGCCGCCAGCAGGCGTTTGATGTCGTGGAAATGCAGCCCCGTGGTCGGTTCGTCGAAGATGAAGATGGTCGGTTCCGTTTTCTCCATGCCGAGATAGTAGGCCAGTTTCACGCGCTGGTTCTCGCCGCCCGAAAGGGTATTGGACGATTGTCCCAGCTTGATGTAGCCCAGTCCCACGTCTTGCAGCGGTTTGAGCTTTTTGGATATCTTGGATTGCCCGTGCGCGTCGAAGAACTCGATAGCTTGGTTCACCGTCATGTTGAGCACGTCGTAAATGTTCTGCCCGCCGAATTTCACTTCCAACAGGTCGCTTTTTGAACCGTTTGCCGTGGCACGACTCGCATTCCAGCACGAGGTCGGCCATGAACTGCATTTCCACCGTGACCGTCCCTTCGCCTTTGCATTCCTCGCAACGTCCGCCTTCGGTGTTGAAAAGAAGAAGCCGGGCGTGAAGCCCATTTGTTGGGACAGCGGTTGTGCGGCGAACAGTTTGCGTATCTCGTCGTAGGCCTTGATGTAGGTGACGGGGTTGCTGCGCGAAGACTTGCCGATGGGATTCTGGTCCACGAACTCGATATTCTTTACCATTTGCAGGTCGCCTTCTAGTCCGAGGAACTCGCCCGGACGGTCGGCCACTTCGTCGAATTGCCGTTTCATGGCGCGATAGAAGATGTCGCGCACGAGGGTGGACTTACCCGATCCGCTGACTCCCGTGACCACCGTCATGACGTTGAGCGGGAAGCGTACGTCGATTCCCGCGCAGGTTGTTGGCCCGTGCGCCTTTCACTTCGATATAGTTTGTCCACGGGCGTACGCTGTCCGGCAAGGCGATGGTTTCCTGTCCCGTCAGGTATTTCACGGTGTAGCTTCGTGTGTCCTGCGGTTTCTCGGCCAGCATCTGTTGCAGGTCGCCTTGGAATACCACCTCGCCGCCCAAGCGTCCGGCTTGTGGCCCGATGTCGATGATATAGTCTGCCGCACGGATGATTTCCTCGTCGTGTTCCACCACGATGACCGTGTTGCCTAATTGCTGTAATTGCCGGAGCACGCGGATGAGTTTGTCCGTATCACGGCTGTGCAGTCCGATGCTCGGTTCGTCCAGGATGTAGAGCGACCCCACCAGGCTGCTGCCCAATGACGTGGCCAAGTTGATGCGTTGGCTTTCGCCGCCCGAAAGCGTATTGCTCAGGCGGTTCAAGGTGAGGTATCCCAGTCCTACGTCGAGCAGGAAATGGATGCGGTTGTTGATTTCGGTGAGCAGGCGTTTGCCCACTTCCGCCTCGTGGGCGGTGAGTGTCAGCGTGTCGAAGAATTTCTTCAGTTCGGTGACGGGCAGGTCTACCAAATCCGAAATGGCCCGTCCGCCCACTTTCACATATCCGGCTTCGGGACGCAGGCGCGTGCCGTGGCATTGGGGACAGATCGTTTTGCCCCGGTAGCGTGCCAACATGACGCGGTTCTGTATCTTGTATTGGTCTTTCTCCAACATCTTGAAGAAGTTGTCGATGCAGATTTCCTCTTCGGGCGATGAAGCATCGGTCTTTCCGTGCCATAAATAATCCTTTTGTTCCCGTGTCAACTTGTAATAAGGCTCGAAAATGGGGAAGTCGGCCTTCTGTGCCCGGCGGCAGAACTCCGTTTTCCATTCGCCCATCTTTTCTCCGCGCCAGCAGACCACGGCTCCGTCGTACACGCTCAGGGCCGAGTTGGGGATGACCAGCTTTTCGTCGATGCCGATGACGCGGCCGAACCCTTCGCATACGGGGCAGGCACCGACCGGCGAGTTGAAAGCGAATAAATTGTCCGACGGTTCTTCAAACGTGATACCGTCTGCCTCGAAGCGCGTGGAGAAAGTGTGCAGGATGCCCGACGGAACGATGCGCAACATACATTGCCCGTTCCCCTCATAAAAAGCGGTTTCGGCCGAGTCGGTCAGTCGGGAGATGGCATCTTTGCTGTCATCGCAACTCATGCGGTCGATGAGCAGATGGATGGTGCGGTCTTCGCCTTTCGACGGATCCGAGGCCAGTTCCAGCATGAAGTCCTCTATGCGCACGACCTCGCCGTCTACTTCGATGCGCGAGAAACCCTGCTTGAAGTCGCTGTCCAGTTGCTCTTGAAGGGTGCGCCCTTCACGAACCTGCAACGGGGCGAGTACGGTGAAGCGCGTGCCTTTGGAATAGGAGAGCATGCACTGCACTACGTCTTCCGTGGTGTTTTTTTTCACCTCCTGTCCGCTCACGGGGAGAAAGTGCGCCCGATACGGGCATACAACAGGCGCAGGTATTCGTAAATCTCGGTGGAAGTTCCTACGGTGGAACGGGGATTACGGCTGCTTACCTTCTGCTCGATGGCGATGGCGGGCGGGATGCCTTTGATGTAGTCGCATTCCGGTTTGCTCATTCGTCCGAGAAATTGCCGGGCGTAAGCCGACAGGCTTTCCACGTAGCGTCGCTGTCCTTCGGCGTAGAGCGTGTCGAACGCCAGCGAAGACTTGCCCGAACCGGACAGGCCGGTGATGACAATCAGTTTGTTGCGTGGAATGTCCAGGTCGATATTCTTCAGGTTGTTCACCCTTGCCCCCTTGATATGTATGTAGTCGTTCATCAGTTGTTTTCGTTAATTGTCCTTATGTTTGCAAAGTTAGTCAATGTTTGGCAAACGCATGATGGATTTTTATTGTATTTTTGCACGGAAATAACGTGTATGATGAATAAAAATCACTTTTGCTTTTGATGATGTGGCTTTTTGCAGCTTTGCGCTCCAAGCCCAGTTGTCGCCCAAACGGGAGTTTCGCGGCGCATGGATACAGTGTGTGAACTATCAGTTTATGGGGTTGGGTACGGCAGAGATGCAGCGTACGCTGACGTACCAGTTGAATGAACTGCAAAAGTGCGGTATCAATGCCATCCTGTTTCAGGTACGTCCCGAGTTCGACGCGCTTTATGCCAGCAGCTTCGAGCCGTGGAGCCGTTATCTGACCGGACAGCAGGGCACGCCGCCTTCTCCCTACTGGGATCCGTTACAGTGGATGATAGCCCAATGTCATGCACGGGGCATGGAACTGCATGCTTGGATCAATCCCTACCGGGCCAAAACGAAAGGTACGAAGGAGTTGGCTGCCACACATGATTACAGAAAGCATCCTGAGCGGTATTTCTGGTATGGCGAACAACTGATTATGGATCCGGGGATGCCCGAGAACCGGGACTATATCTGCAACGTCGTGACGGACATACTGTTGCGTTATGACGTGGATGGCATTCATATTGACGATTACTTTTATCCTTATCCCGAAAGCGGTTTGCGCATTCCGGACGACCAGACGTATGCGCGTTACGGGAACGGAATGAACCGCGATGACTGGCGACGGGAGAATGTGAACCTTTTCATCCGTCAGTTGCACGACTGCATCCATGCCGTCAAGCCTTGGGTGAAGTTCGGCGTGTCTCCTTTCGGTATCTATCGTAACTTGAAGAGCGACCCGAAGAGGGGAAGCAATACGCGCGGATTGCAGAACTATGACGATCTCTATGCCGATGTGTTGAAATGGGTGAAAGAAGGTTGGGTGGATTATAACATCCCTCAGGTGTATTGGGAAATCGGGCATTCCGCGGCCGACTACGATACGCTGATACGCTGGTGGAGCGAGCATGCCGGACACCGGCCTCTCTACATCGGGCAGGACGTGGACCGTACGGTGGCCAAAGCCGACCCCGTGGACCCGAACAAACACCAGATGGAGCGCAAGATGGCTTTGCAACGTTCGTTGCCTAACATCGAGGGCAGTTGCCAATGGTATGCCAAGGCTGTGGTGGACAACAAAGGAAACTATGGCACGATGTTGCGCAACTATTACCACCGTTATCCGGCCTTGCAGCCCGAGATGCCGTGGATAGACCACAAGCGTCCGAAGAAAGTACGCAAACTGACCACTTTATGGACGGAAGACGGCTATATGCTGTTTTGGCGTGAGCCGCGCGGAACGAGCGAGATGAACCGTGCGCGTCAATATGTGGTTTATCGCTTTGCCGAGGGCGAGCCTATAGATTTGGAATATGCCGAGAATATCGTGGCGATTACGCCGAACACTTTCTATAAACTGCCGTATGAGGACGGGAGCCGGAAATATACGTATGTGGTGACGGCACTCGACCGTTTGCAAAACGAGTCGAAAAAGGTGAAAAAGAAAGTACGTCTTTAGAATTGTACGCGGACGGCATGAAAATCGTTTGTCTGAAAGGAGGACTGGGAAACCAGATGTTCGAATATTGTCGTTTCCGGGATTTGATGGAGTCCGGAAACGATAAGGTTTATCTGTTTTACGACCGCCGTAGGTTGAAACAGCATAATGGTTTGAGGCTTTCCGATTGTTTTGAACTGGAATTGCCTTCTTGTCCGTGGGGGATAAAACTGGTGGTTTGGGGCTCAAAATCTGTCGTGCCGTGGGAGTTTTGAAAAGATTGTATGATGACGAGAAGCCGGAAGCCGTGTTGATAGACGATTACAGTCAGCACCGGCGTTTTATACCGAATGCTCGTCGTTACTTCTTTTCCGTCAGTTTTTGGCGGAACTGCAGAGCGGTTTCGTACAGATGATAAGAGCCGTGGATTATCCGGTATCGGTACACGTGAGGCGCGGAGATTATCTGCATCCTTCCAACTCGATTTTCGGTTTATGCGGAGTGGACTATTTCCAGCAAGCCATTGCTTATGTCAGAAAGAAGCGGCCCGATGCGCGTTTTTTTTCTTTTCCGATGATATGGAATGGGTGAGGGAGAATCTTTGGATGGAGGATGCCGTATATGTGGAACATACGGAACTGATGCCCGACTATGTGGATTTATATTTGATGACGTTGTGCCGCGGGCATATCATTTCCAATTCCACGTTCAGCTTTTTGGGGCGCATATTTGGCCGTAGACGGCAACGGTATGAAAATCTATCCTCGTCGGTGGTTCCGCGACCCTACATGGACCAGTCCGCCTATCTTTTCGGAAGAGTGGGTCGGGCTATAGGATATAAGATACGTCCCCGGGAAATCCAAAACGGAAATTCCCGGGGACGTATGTATACATGTAGGACGAAAACGTTAACGTTTCCGTCGAGACGAGAACTTTCGTTTGTACCACAGGTAATAGCCGCTGAGCGGGAGAATCCCTCCGATGAAAGCAGCCAGGAAATAAAGTACCTTGGTCCACATGCCGCCCCAGGAGCCGGTGTGGAAGGCATAAAACCAACCTTTCAGCGTTTGTGAGGCCGGGGCATCCTTATAATAGCTTATGGAGCCGAGGCGACCGGTTTGCGGGTCGAATTGTATTTTATCCGTTTGACGGCGGTCGGTTTTCGGGTTGGGAGCCACTTCTATGCCTTCCGTACCCAGCTTGACCGACTTGTAGATCGGATAGAGCTGGCGGACAGCGTCTGCGGCTTTGTCCCATACGGCATAATTGAAAGTGGTTCCTTTCCGGCCTTTTTCTCCGCCGGCATGCCGCTGTCCGTTCGGACGGGACTGTTTTGCGGCATCTTTCCGTCCCTTTTGCCGATATTCCGGTCGAGGCGTATTTTCCACTTTTGGCGCGGTGCCACCGAAAAGAGAATAGGCGGCAGTGCGGTACCAAGTGAACGACCAGGTAAGTCCGGTCAGCGCCATGACGAGTAGGAATAGCGTGGTGTAGAAACCGAGCGATACGTGACTGTCGTACCAGAAACGCCGCCATCCTTTGTTACAGGATACCTGAAGGCGGTTTTTCAAAGCCTTTTTGGTCCGCGGTATCCAAATCACCACACCACTGATGAGTATCGCAACGAAGACCAGCGTAGTGACACCGACAATAGTTTTACCCACGGTCTTGTCTCCTTTCCGAGGCGGAACATCCATCAGCCAGCGATGAAGTTTGCGCATGGTCTGAAAGAAAGGATAGCTTTTGTTCCATCCGTTTATCTCGCCGGTGTAAGGGTTTACGCTTAGCGTTTTGCGGTTTAAGTGCCCAAAGCTGACCATCCAGGCTTCTTCCGGGTCGCCCGACATTTGCAGGCCGGAAATCTGCAATGCGTCCGGGAGTTGCGTGCGGAGCTTCGTGACCAGTTCGGAAGGCGTGAGCGGCTTTGCTCCATCCTCTACTTCGACCCGATAAAACCGGGATTCAGGGCACGGGTGATATCCTGCTCAAATACCAGCGCCGCCCCCGAAAGGCAGACGACGCTGATAATGATGCCGAATGGAATGGAAAACCAAAGATGAATCTTGGCGAATGCTTTTCTCATATCCCAAAATTAGTTCGTAGCAGACAGTTTGCCGATGGCCGACACGCTGTTGTTGGTAATGATGGTCAACCCTTTGGTAGCTTTAGCCGTAGCCGGGTCTATCTTGTAGAGTGCCGGGGCATCTCCGTCTGTAGTCGTGACCGGAATGTAAGCCACGCCATTGTCGCTGAACGGAATACCGAAAGAAGAAATCTTGTCTTGGGCCGGCAATCCCTCGGTTACTTGGGTCAGCGTGCCGCTTTCGCCCTTGAATACGGCCAATTCTTTGGTCGGTGCATTCTTGCCGCTCATCGTTCCTTCGCTGTACATCTGAAGTAAGAAATAGTCGGCCGTGATATGCCAGCAACGGAACATCGGATGTCCGGTGCCTTGCTCCTCAAGGTTATAATAATAATCCGGGTCGAAAGTGGTCTGGCCGGCCTTGATGCGGACAACGCCCGAAGGCAGTTGGCCTGTGACTTTCTTCAGGTCGGCAGAAGAGGTGGCAGTACGTCCGTAGCCCGGAGAGAATACATAGAGGTCACCGTTGTCGGCAGCCCAGATAGTCTGGTAATATTGCGAACGGTTGCGTCCGCAAGCAAAGCCGATCGAATCAGTTTCTACTATAATAGGAGTATCGTTGAAGCTGTCTCCGCTGTAAATAGCTATGAAAGCCTTGTCTGGATATTGGGTAGAAGGGATTTGTCCGGCTGTGTAACTTCCAGAGCCTTGTCCACCGTCTTGGGTTGCTATGAGTGCCTGGTCCGTGACCTTTTCAGGGAAGGTGTTCACACCATAGTGGCTCATGCCCATCGGAACTACGGATGTATAAAGTTTGCCGTTGGCTTCCACGAAACCGGCAAAGCTGACAATCTCGCCGTTGCCGAGGAAATTCTCTGCGATGCGCTTACCGGTTGTCGTGTTGCCGGAATGGACATTCAGGTAGTTGAACTGCAAATATTTGGCATAATTACCTTGGGTGTCTTTTTCCTGCGAGCCGTCATTGGTGGAAGAGGTAATGACGTTGTCGCCCCATGTGCCGTATGTCGTTACACGGTTGAACGTATATTCACGTGCTTCTTTTACTTTTCCGGTTGTGGCGTTCAGGACATAAGAGGCTCCGGTGCCCGCATTTCCGTCATTGTATTGCAGTCCGAAAAGATAGTCCTGTCCGTAAAATACCCAGTAGGATGCACCGATAGCTTCCGTACCATTGCCTAATACGCTTACAGTACCTTCGTCGAGTGATTCGCTGGTGACGAGATAAGTGCCTTCGTCGGCCTTGGCTGCAATGACGTATTTGCTTGTACCCGGAGTTGTGGTGCCGTCATTACCGTTACCTCCGCCGGGAGTCGTGTCGTCATCGCTGCATGAAGTCAATGCGCCGCCGGCGCAGAGGGCGGCAGCAAGCGCCCAAGTAAAGAATCTTTTTTCCATGTTTTTAATTATTTATTGAGTGAATGATGCTGTTTATTTCCCGAAGTAAACCCTTACCTTTCCATAGAAAGCCCGTCCGGCCTTTTTGCAGACTGTAATTGTCGTAAAGCTTTTCGTCCGTCAGGTTACGGCATTCGAGCGAAAAGTTGTAACGTCCCTTGGCCACACTGTAATTCAGCGTGAGGTTGTGGGAGAACTGTTCGGGGACGCGTGCTTTGGTGTCGGGTCTCCGAAGTCTTCCCAGTACAGGGGGAACTCGTGCTGGTAGTAGCTGTCGTAAGTGAGCGAGAGCATGTTACCTTTGCCGAACAAGTCATGCCAATAGAATGATGCGTCGAAGTTGGCGTAGCGGTAGGGCTGGTTGGGGATGCGCTGTCCGTAGGTCAGCGAAGCCTGTTGTGTGCCTTCGGCCAGTCGTTTCTCACGGTCGATGGCATCCATGCTGTTGAATGTTCCGCCCAGGCTGAACCAGTTCGCATAGCTGTAACGCAAGGAGACGTTGTATCCTTTGGTTTTGACCCGTCCGTGGTTCTCGTAGAATCCGAAGTCCATACCGCCCACGTTGTCCAATCCGCGACGGATGTAATCCTTCGTGTCGCGGTAGATGAGGCTTCCTTCCATGTACAGTCCGTGCTTACCGAATCGTGGGGTGTATCCGAGATTGAAGTTGACATTGTCGCTTTTTTCGGGACGCAGATTCGCCCGTCCGGCTTCCAGGTCTTCGTCGCCGAAAAGTTCGTCTGTCGAGGGCAGGCGGTAAGCTTTCTCGTATGACAGTTTGGCCTGCAGGTTTTTCAGGATGAAGTAAGTTCCCGCTGCTCCATAGCCGAAAGCACTCGTTTTTTTGCGACATCTGTATGTAATTGCCGATACCGTCGTCGCTTTGGGATACGGGCCCCTCGTTGTATTGGTTGTAATACTTGCCGAACACCGTGGCGTTCCATTTTCTGTGGGCATGAAGCGGTAAGACAGTCCGGTGACGTTCTTGCGGGAACGCTTGGGGATGCTGAAGTCCGAGAGGCGCGAACTTCCTGCGACGTACGAACGGGTGGTACGTTCAAAAGTGCTCAGCACATGGTTGAGCGTGACCAGATGGGCGTGGCCGATGCGATAGTTGGCCGTGAGCGTACCGTTCCAGTTCTTGTTCTTGGCCTCGTTGTTCTGGTTGGATTGCTCCCCGGGCACACCGGTATATTTCCGTTGTCCCAACCAGTTGTATTTGTAAGATGCCGTATCTATGTTGTGGGTGATGTTGTGGTTGTAGTTGACATTGGCCATGACATCGAGTCCCTCGACCCACAAGTTGCGTTTGCGGTATTCCAAAGAGGGAATGAACGAGAAGCCATGACGGTGTTTTTCTCCGAATACGACTTTCTGCAACACTCCGTTTTGTATCTCCTTATAAAAGTGGGTGTAGGTAAAGCCCAGCATCAGGCGGTCGGCCCATTTCTTGTCGGCCACCCCGATTCTGCCGCTCACGGCTTCGTTGTGGAAACGGTCGTTGAAACGTTTCATGTGGTAAATCTTTGTCTTGTCAGTGTTCTCCGAAATACCGTCGTCACTGAATTCCGTAACGTAGTAGTCAATGTAATAGTTGTTGTCCGAGAAATTCTGGAAAGCGTTGATTTCATACAGCAGACCGTTCTTGAACGACTGTCCGAAGTTGACGAAAGATTTGTGGGTGTTGAACGAGCCGTAAGAATAAGAGGCATCGGCAAACCAACCGAGTTTCCTTTGGTTGGTGACGATATTGATGACCCCGCCCAAGGCATCGGTACCGAAACCGACGGGAACCACTCCGCGGTAGACCTCGATGCGTTCGGCGAAGTTCACCGGCAGGTTGTTCAGATTGAGGGCTGTTCCGGCTCCTTCCTGCGGTACGCCGTCGATAAAGATCTTGACGTGTTTACCCGTAAAACCGTCGAGCATGAGTTGCATGTCCGAACCCATTCCGCCCGTCTCGCGTAGCTTGACGCCCGGAACGGTGGTCAGCACTTCGGCCAGGTTCTTATTCAGTCCGGCCATGCCTTTCAAGTCTACGGCCACTGCGTTGAATGCCGATTTGTTGACGCGGCCTACGTGGCTGGCTTCCACTTTCACTTCGGCCAGTTCCATATCTTTCTGGTGCATTTTGACATTCAACTTCTGGCGTTCGCCGGCCTGGAGAGTGACGGTACGTTCCACCGTGGCGTACCCCATAGCCTTAAACACCAATGTATGTTTTCCCGCATCGACTTTCAGATGATAGATCCCTTTTTTCGTTGGGGCGTGTTCCGATAGAAGTCCCTTTGACTTGTACGGTAGCAAAGTCCATGATTTCGTTCGAAGTGGAGATCACCTTGCCTGAGACCATAGCCTGTTTCCGGGCTTGTCCTGAGAGGTGGTTTGTTCCTGCAATAAATGCCAATGTAAGGCTTAACAATCTGATTACCGTTTTCAATTTTTATGAGTTTAGGAGGTTTGTTTTGCGAATGCAAAGATACGGCTTGGACAGAGACTTTGCAATCGTTAAAAATCAGTAATTTGCGGATTGAGTAAATACCTGTTTTTAGGTATTGCATTATTTCTTGATTGTTTTATAAGTTCATACTGGCGGAGAGATGGACGTATGGATACTTGAAAGTAAGGATATTATGAAATACGAACAAAAGAGCGGGAATGTGTGGTTTCACATTCCCGCTCTTTGTTTATGCTTAGATTTCTGAATACCAATCCGTTTCCGTCCGCATCCACGATGATGGGTTTCGTCCGGTCGATATGCTGTGCCAGCATGGTCTTCGACAAGTCGTTCAGCAGGTAACGCTGGATGGCCCGTTTGACCGGACGGGCACCGAACTCGGGATCATAACCCGCATCGGCCAGGAAGTCCAGGGCGGCATCGGTCAGTTGCAAAGGTCACGCCGTTGCCCTCCAGCATCTGGGTGATACCGTTGATTTGCAGGCGCACCACCTGTTTGATTTGCTCCTGCGTGAGCGGCAAGAACATGATGGTCTCGTCGATACGGTTCAGGAACTCCGGACGAATGGTCTTCTTCAGCATGCCGAGCACCTCTTTTTTCGTCTCCTCGATGAGGGCTTCGCGGGCTTGTGTGCCGGTCTGCGGCGTCAGTTTCTCGAACTGGCTCTGGATGTAACCGCTCCCCAGGTTGCTCGTCATGATGATGATGGTGTTCTTGAAGTTCACCACGCGTCCCTTGTTGTCGGTCAGACGGCCGTCGTCGAGCACTTGCAAGAGGATGTTGAATACGTCAGGATGCGCCTTTTCTATTTCATCGAACAGAACTACCGAGTAAGGTTTGCGGCGTACGGCCTCCGTGAGTTGTCCGCCCTCGTCGTATCCTACGTATCCCGGAGGCGCACCGATCAACCGGCTTACGCTGAATTTCTCCTGATATTCCGACATGTCGATACGCGTCATCAGCGTCTCGTCGTCGAAGAGGTATTCGGCCAAAGCCTTGGCCAGCTCGGTCTTGCCTACACCGGTCGTTCCCAGGAAGATGAACGAACCGATCGGACGTTTCGGGTCTTGCAGTCCCGCACGGCTGCGCCGCACGGCATCGCTCACGGCCTGTATGGCTTCGTCCTGCCCGATGACCCGTTTGTGGAGTTCCTCTTCCAGATGGAGCAACTTCTCGCGCTCGCTTTGCAGCATCTTGCTCACGGGAATGCCCGTCCAACGGCTTACCACGTCGGCGATGTCTTCAGCCGAGGTCACTTCCTCTTTAATCATCGCGTCTCCGCCCTGCGTGTCCTTCAACTGGTCTTGTATCCGGTTGATTTCGTCCTCAATGCCTTGAGCTTGCCGTAGCGGATTTCGGCCACCCTTGCCATAGTCGCCTTCGCGTTCGGCCCGTTCGGCTTCGAACTTCAACTGCTCGATTTGCTGTTTGTTCTGCTGGATTTTGTTCACCAGTCCGCGTTCGGCCTCCCATTTGGCCTTGTAGCTGCTTTCCTGTTCCTTCAGTTCTGCAATCTCCTTGTTCAGTTGTTCCAGTTTGGGTTGGTCGTTTTCCCGTTTGATGGCCTCGCGCTCGATTTCCAACTGTTTCAACCGGCGTTCGATTTCGTCCAGTTCTTCCGGTACGGAGTCACGTTCCATACAGTTTGGCTGCCGCCTCGTCCATCAGGTCGATGGCCTTGTCCGGGAGGAAACGGTCGGTGATATAGCGGTTGGAAAGTTCCACGGCGGCGATGATGGCATCGTCTTGGATACGCACCTTGTGGTGGTTCTCATATCTTTCCTTCAGTCCCCTCAGGATGGAAATGGTGCTGAGCGTGTCCGGCTCGTTGACCATAACCGTCTGGAAACGGCGCTCCAATGCCTTGTCCTTTTCAAAAGTACTTCTGGTATTCGTCCAACGTGGTGGCACCGATGCTTCTCAGCTCGCCCCGTGCCAAGGCAGGCTTCAGGATGTTGGCGGCATCCATGGCACCCTCGCCTTTTCCCGCGCCCACCAACGTGTGGATTTCGTCGATGAAGAGGATGATGCGCCCTTCGCTTTTCGTCACTTCGTTGATGACGGATTTCAGACGTTCCTCAAACTCTCCTTTGTATTTGGCACCAGCGATAAGCGCACCCATGTCGAGGAGTAGAGCTGTTTGTCTTTCAGGTTCTCCGGTACGTCGCCCCGCAGGATACGATGGGCCAGTCCTTCCACGATGGCCGTCTTACCCGTACCCGGTTCGCCGATTAATATCGGGTTGTTCTTCGTACGTCGGCTCAGGATTTGCAGCACGCGCCGTATCTCTTCATCCCGTCCGATGACCGGGTCGAGCTTTCCGCTCGCGCTTCCTCGATGAGATTCTTGGCGTACTTGTTGAGCGCCTGATAAGTGTCTTCACTGTTTTGGGAAGTCACTTTTTCTCTTTTTACGCAGTTCGTTGACGGCAGATGCCAGTTCCTTTTCAGTGATGCCTGCGTCTTTCAGGATTCTGGAGGCCGTGCTTTTCACGGTCAGCAAAGCCAGAAGCATCGGTTCGAGCGAGACGAACTCGTCGCCGCCCTTGGAAGCGTAATCCTGTGCCCGTGTCAGCACTTCGTTGCTTTCGCGGCTCAGGTAAGGTTCGCCCCCTGCACTTTTGGCAGCGAAGCGATCTGGCTTTTCCAGTATCTGTTCGATTTGCCTGCTGTTGACGCCCAGTTTCTGAAAGAGGAAATTCGTGACGTTTTCCCCCACTTTGAGGATACCGGCCAACAAGTGCTCCGGTTCGATGGCTTGCTGTCCCCTTGCCTGTACAAGGTTGACGGCTTCCTGAATGGCCTCTTGGGCCTTGATGGTAAATTTGTCAAAAGTCATGGTTGTTTCCTTTTCTATATTTAATTGTTTATTTTTCTGTATTTCAGTGTGGCGTTGCCGAACCACACTTATCCTGTATCAAAATGTTTGCCATAAGGAGTAGTCTGACAAAATGTCATGAAACATGAAAATATGGCAGGCCGGATGCTTCGCGGACTGACGGCTTTGGCAGGTGGGCTTTCATATAAGGGGCAAGCGTCTTTGTCAAAAAAGTCAAATCGGCCTTCATGAGAATCCGTTATTTGCGTCCCCGTGCGGAAGTCTGCGGAAATACGCGATTGTCGCGGGGCGGAGGGAAGACAATCTGTCGTCCATAAGGAGCTTTCCGGCAACATCCGGAAGGTCGGGCTGCGAGGTTCTGCGCAGGAGAGTGCCGGGCGTGATAGTACAAATCGGATAGACATGGCATTTTGACATCTGCCTTTGGCAAACGGAAAGGCTTCAAATAGCAAAAAATCAAGCCGGAAAAGCTTGCCCTTACGTCGTTTTCAGGTACATTTCGCCTCCCGATGCAGACCTTCTCCGGCCGACAAGCGGAGAAAAAAAATGTTTTTTCAGCCGAACGGAAAATCAATCTCTTGAGATTGAAACGCGGTTAGGCTTAAAAAGATTAAAAACGAGCCTTAAACGTGAAAAAACTGTATTTAAGGATGCCTCGAAAACATCTGAAACTACGCTGGAAAAAGGTTTTCCACTGGCCTGCATGACCTTTTTGCTGTCATTTTGAAAGCAAAAAGACGCAGTTGGTGACGACAGATTCTCGTTTCATGCGCTGCTCTGCTTTTGTTTTTTTTGTATCTTTGTGAACGGAAAACAGTACTATATAAAATGGAAAAAAACGAAATGGAGTGAGAATGTCATACTGGTGGATGCGGATTACGTGGATGCCGTGGCATTCAATTTAATCGTGAATTTCGAGCGGATGCTGAACCGTCCGATTCCTAAGGCCGACCTGGCGCAATGGCTGGTTTGCGTGGCTTTGGACGGGGGAGTCGGAGAGGGAAAGAACGACATACAGGTCGTGTTTATCCACGGCAAGGGGCGGAAAGCCTTAGACAACTTCACCCCTCGGACTTCGAGGCCGAGCTTGACGGCAAGGCGTTCTGCGACGGACATTTGGGAGAATTCAAGTTGAGTTCCGTACAGGTGGAGAACTTGGTGGACGGAGACGCCCTCTATTTGCAGTCGCTCGAGGCATTGGCCGACGAGAAAGGCATCAAACGACTGGTCATCGTGCCGGACGTGGAGAAATACGGTCTTCGAGTACGCGAGATTTTTGGGTCGGACCGAAGGTAAGGACATCACGTTGCTGGCCATGGAACCTCAGGCGGGGAGAGGATTCCGTCAGGAGATTCTCGGTTACTCGTTGATGAATGCGTTGGGCATCAGAGGAGACGAAATTTGCGATTAAGCGAGAACAGACCGAATTTGTTCGAGTCTGCCGAGCGTGAGCAAATTATCTAATTCAAATAAAAATCAAAAAACAGGCTTTTTCTTTCCTTCTTGGAAAAAGTCATTAACTTTGCATCCTATACATATTTAATTATAATACCGAATTCAAAAAAATGGGAAAAGTTTTAATTATCGGTGCCGGCGGTGTGGCCACGGTAGCAGCTCACAAAGTGGCCCAGCATCCGGACGTGTTTGACGAAATCATGATTGCCAGCCGTACGAAGGCCAAGTGTGACGCTATCGTGAAGGCCATCGGGAATCCGTCTATCCAAACGGCAAAGGTGGACGCCGACAATGTGGAAGAGTTGGTGGAACTGCTGAACGGTTACAAACCGGACATGGTGATGAATCTGGCCTTGCCTTATCAGGACTTGACCATTATGGAAGCTTGCCTGCAAACCGGATGCAATTATCTGGATACGGCAAACTACGAGCCGAAGGACGTGGCACACTTTGAATACAGTTGGCAGTGGGCATACAAAAAACGTTTCGAGGAAGCCGGACTGACCGCCATTCTGGGCTGCGGTTTCGACCCGGGCGTTTCCGGTGTGTATACCGCATACGCAGCAAAACATCATTTCGATGAAATCCACTACCTGGATATCGTAGACTGCAATGCCGGAAATCACCACAAGGCTTTCGCTACCAACTTCAATCCGGAAATCAACATCCGCGAAATCACGCAGAACGGACGTTATTACGAAAACGGACAGTGGGTGGAGACGAAGCCTATGGAAATCCATAAGGACCTGACGTATCCTAACATCGGTTCGCGTGATTCTTATCTTCTGTATCACGAAGAACTGGAATCACTGGTCAAGAATTTCCCGACCATCAAGCGTGCCCGCTTCTGGATGACTTTCGGACAGGAATACCTTACGCATCTGCGCGTGATTCAGAATATCGGTATGGCACGCATAGACGAGGTGGATTACAATGGGGTGAAAAATCGTTCCGTTGCAGTTCCTCAAGGCCGTGTTGCCCAACCCACAGGATTTGGGTGAAAACTACGAAGGCGAGACCAGTATCGGCTGTCGTATCCGTGGGGTGAAGGACGGAAAAGAGCTGACTTATTACGTGTACAATAATTGCAGCCATCATGCCGCTTATCTGGAGACCGGCATGCAGGGGTTAGCTATACGACGGGCGTGCCGGCCATGATGGGGGCCATGATGTTCCTGAAAGGCATCTGGAAGAAGCCCGGTGTGTGGAATGTGGAAGAGTTCGACCCGGATCCGTTCATGGAGGAGTTGAACAAGGACGGCCTTCCTGGCACGAAGTGTTCAATGGCGACCTTGAACTTTAATGCAGTATATCCCGGATAGCATCTCTTGTCGGGGTGCTGCCGGGAGCTGAAACATAGATGATTTGATTATAAAAAAGATTATGGCAAAGAAAGAAGAAGAAACCACTGGGGGCGGCGGACCGAATACGGAGAAGCTGAAAGCCCTGCAAGCGGCGATGGACAAGATAGAGAAGAACTTCGGAAAGGGTTCTATCATGAAACTGGGTGACGACCACGTGGAACAGGTGGATGTGATTCCTACGGGTTCCATCGCGTTGAATGCCGCTTTGGGCGTGGGGGGATACCCGCGCGGACGTATCATAGAGATTTACGGTCCGGAGAGTTCCGGTAAAACGACCTTGGCCATCCATGCCATTGCCGAGGCGCAGAAAGCCGGCGGATAGCCGCGTTTATCGATGCGGAGCACGCTTTCGACCGCTTTTATGCCGCCAAGTTGGGCGTGGACGTGGACAATTTGTGGATTTCCCAACCGGACAACGGAGAGCAGGCATTGGAAATAGCTGACCAGTTGATCCGTTCGTCGGCTATCGACATTATCGTGATAGACCCGTGGCTGCCTTGACACCGAAAGCCGAGATTGAGGGCGATATGGGGGACAATAAAGTCGGTTTGCAGGCCCGTTTGATGAGTCAGGCTTTACGTAAATTGACCTCCACGATCAACAAGACGAACACCACTTGTATTTTCATCAACCAGTTGCGGAGAAAATCGGCGTGATGTTCGGCAATCCGGAGACGACGACCGGTGGTAACGCTTTTGAAATTTTACGCCAGCGTGCGTCTGGACATCCGCCGCGTGACGAGTATCAAGGACGGCGACGAGGTGGTCGGTAATCAGGTACGCGTGAAAGTGGTGAAGAACAAGGTGGCGCCTCCTTTCCGTAAGGCTGAATTTGAAATCACTTTTGGAGAAGGTATCTCTAAAATCGGCGAAATCGTAGACTTGGGTACGGAACTGGGTATTCTGAAGAAGAGCGGTTCCTGGTACAGTTACAACGATACGAAGATAGGACAGGGAAGGGATGCCGTGAAAATATGTTGAAAGACAACCCCGAACTCTGTGACGAAGTGGAAGGACTGATTGCGGCAGCCTTGCAGGATGCCAATGCCAATCCGTGACAATATCCTTTTTTATGAACGAAAAGAATGGCCGCAGGGCTGTTCTTTTCCGTTTATTTGTAAGACAACCCTAACCAAATTTTTGATAACATGAGAGTATTACGAACTTTATTTTTATTGATGAGTGTGGCTTCGTGTCCTTTTTGTCATGTCGGGCAAAGCCGCAAAAACAGCTAAATCCCATGTGGACGAAGTGTCTATGATGATTGGTACGGATGGTAGCCATGAGACGGAATACGGGGGAACGACTCCGGCTGTGGGTTCGCCTTTTGCCATGACGCAGTGGTGCGCGGCGACCCGCCTCAACGGTATATCCCGTACGATGTATCGCCGTTGCGATTCGGTCTTAATCGGTTTTATGGGGGACGCACCAACCGGCCATCTGGATGGGAGATTACGGGTTCATGACCCTGATGCCCCAAAGTGGAGAACTGAAAATCAAGGCGACGGACAGGCAGGTGCGTCTGGATCATGGGGAAAGAAGTGGCTACACCTTATTATTATAAGGTGTCATACGCTTCGGGAAAACACGGCGGTTCGAGATTACCACGGAAATGACAGCGACTTCACGCGTCTTTCTTTCATATCACTTTACCCCAAAGGGGAAAAAAAATCCTTGCTTTATTTGGAGGCCGGGAGGGAAAACGAAGGAGGCTTCATACGCATTTATCCCGACAAGCGCGAGGTGCATATATATAATAAGGAAAGGCATGATGCCCATTTGGGGCCGGCCTTACCGGGATTCAAAGGATATTATGTGTTGAAGTTTTCCCCAGGCCTTCGCCGGTTACGGCACATGGTGCGACGGGGCGGTCAGTGGAAAGTCTGTACAGGCGGAAGGTGGTTCGGTAGGCGGATATGTCGAGTTTCCTGCAGGGACAACGTGGGTTGATGTACGTATCGGCAGTTCTTTATCGACTTCGAGCAAGCTGCGGTGAATCTGTCGAAAGAGATTCCGGCCAGGTCTTCGTTTGCATCCGTGACGAAAAGAGTGAAAAAAGGAATGGGAGGAAAAGCTTTCCAAGATAGACCTGGAGGGGGGCGAGCGAAGAAGACCGTACGATATTCTATACGGCGTTTTTCCGTACCTTGCAGTATCCTCGGGAGTTTTCGGAATATGGTCGTTATTACAGTCCGTTTGACGATAAGGTGCATCAGGGCGTTTCCTATAATGCTTATTCTTTGTGGGATACTTTCAGGGCTGAACACCCTTTGGCTGCAAATCATGGCGCCCGAACGGGTGGATGATATGGTTACGGCATTGGTACAAATGTACGAAGAGGGCGGCTGGATACCCAAATGGCCGAATCCTACCTATACGAATATCATGATCGGCACGCATGCGGACGCTGTAATAGCGGATGCTTACATCAATGGCTTTCGCGATTATGACGTGGAAAAGGCGTATGAAGCGATTCGTAAGGATGCCTACGTGCCTCCTACGGACGACAGTCTCCACCGTTGGGGGACAGAGAATGGTGGAACGGCGGATATGAGGCACGCGGCGGATTGTCTTATTACTTGAAGAACGGTTACGTGGCGGATGACCGGACGAATGAATCCGTGGCCCGCACGTTGGAATTTGCTTTAAGCGACTATTGCATTGCCCAAATGGCAAAGGCTTTGGGAAAAACGGCTGATTATGAAGATTTGATGAGAAGGGCAAAAGAATTACCGCTATTTGTATAATCCGAAAACGAAACTTTTCCAAGCGCGTAATGCCGATGGCGGTTGGGCCGGGGAGCATTCAGGGTTTACCGAAGGGGCTAACTGGACTTATCAATTTTGTGTCATGCAGGATGTGCAGGGGCTGATAGATTTAATGGGAGGTAACGAGTCTTTTTGCCGCAGCGCTCGATAACGTGTTCGACAACGGGCATTACCGGCATGACAATGAACCCGGCCACCATTATGTGTATTTATATAACTATTGCGGTCGTTTCGACAAGGCGCAAGAACGTATTCGGGAAATCCTGGATACCCATTACAGGAACGGGGCGGATGGACTGTCGGGAAATGACGACTGCGGACAGATGTCTGCCTGGTATCTGTTCAGTTCGTTGGGCTTTTATCCGGTGACTCCGGCGTCGGGAGAATATGCGTTGGGGGATTCCGCGGTTCCCGTCGGCCCGTGTGGAACTGCCGCATGGCAAAGTGTTGACAGTACGTGCCGAAGGTCTGAAAGAACATAAGCATCTGCCGGTCATTCTTTTTAACGGAAAGAAACTGGATGCGCCTTTCATTGCCATCCGGGACTTGATGAAAGGTGGAGTTTTGGAGTTTAAAGCCGAGTGAAAAAGCTGTGAAGGACTGAAGGGCGGGTTTCAGAAATTGAATCCCGCCCTTATGTATCCGGCGGTCTTGGCTCGGTCGCTGAAGCAAATCGTAATACCGATAGGGCCTATAAAGGTACGGAGGTCATATTTTACGGCTCCACCGAAGATGTGGTATCCCAACAGGTCGTTATCGTTGAAACTGTTTTTGAAAAAATGCATCCAGTCGTCCGATGTGGCGGCGATATTGAATACGCCGCTGACGTAATGCTTTCCTCCGATGCGTTGACGGACCTCTATTCCCGCTACGACCAAAGAACGATGGGACATCTCGAAATGATTGATGCCGTAGAATGGTATTTGTTGGCTGAAGTATTTGCCCCGTTCTTGGCCGCCGAGCGTATTCATCTCGGCCACGGTGTTTCTGTCGTCAGATAGCGTCCTTCTATCCGGGGCATTAAAGTGAAGCGCGAGTTGAAAGAGAATGCGGCATTCCAGTGTATTCCGGCTGTGTGGAAGGCTTTGTTTCCGTTTAATGGTATGGCATAGTAGTATTCCATATCGAATTCAGCTCCTTTTGTCGGGAAGTAAATATCGTCCAATGTGTTGACGGCGTATTGTGTGCCGAACTTCAGGTAGCTTTCTTTTTGGTAATATCTGTCGGTGAGCTGTCCTCGAAGCGATAGAGGAGGGAGCCGTAGTTGTAGAGTTGGTAAATTCCTCCCAACTTGAGACGTACGTTTTTTCCAGCTTTTGGTGAATCCGACCTCTCCGAAATGATGATTGAAGCTGATGCCGTACGTCCTTTCTCCTTTCTCATAGATATTAAAATCGTTGTAAGTATAACGATAACCGGTGGTAAGGTTCCATTCCCTGCCCCTAAGTTGAGATTGTAATGCGCGTCGCCATAAGTTTGCTTTCCTAAACGTAAAGTCGGGTTGATGTGGTGATTCCTTTTTCCCGAGTTGCATTTGTCCGTTGAACAGCAAGGCTGCCAGTTCTTCGTTGTCGAACCTAAGTCCCAGATTGATGGAATTTCTGGGCGCATCGCCTATCAGGATTTTCAAGCTTCCTGCATAGCGCGCTTCGATATTTCCGGCGGTGCATATAGAAGAAAGGAGGGGTGGGACGGCTCACAATGGAATCGTCGGGAGAGAAACGACCGCCTATGGCCCGTAAGGTGTCTATCTGTGAGCGGGCGGCTTGTGCTCCACGTTCCATCAGGGAGTCTATGGCTGTTGTGTTGAAACTGGCTGTGTTGTATCCTTTTACATCGACCTTGATATAGACGTCCGAAAGCGCGATATTTTGTTCCCAACGGTCTTTTCTTTGCAAGTCGATGAGTTGGTTGAGTTGTGCGAAGATATTGTTTTGAAGTTCTTCTGCATTTTTCATAGGATCCTGTACGTCCACCCCTATGACAATGTCTGCTCCCCATTTGCCGTGCCACATCTACCGGATAATTGTTGATGATACAACCGTCGATGAGTAGTTTGCCGTTCATGGATATCGGGGCAAAAGCACCGGGAATGGACATGCTGGCATCGTATGGCGATGGGCAGTACGCCGTATCGGAATACGATCTCTCTTCGCCCGTCACCAAATCTTGGGAAATACAGGCAAACGGATTGGCATTTTTTGAAAATCAATGGAATCGTGGTACCCCTTCGGTGAGTTGCCATAACATACGCCCGATGTTTCTTCCTTTAATGACTCCTCCGCTGATTAAGTCTTGAGGTTTTTCAAAGAAGGGGACGAGAGGATGTATTTGAATTTGTTCTCTGGTCTGTAGGTTAAGCGCATTGCGATAAGCTTTGTCGCTAAGCAATGTTCCAGTCTTGTGCCATGAATATACTGTCGAGCTGTTCAGTCGTATATCCTATGGCATACAACCCGCCGATGATACTACCCATGCTCGTACCTACAATCATGTCGATGGGGACTCCTGCTTCTTCAATTACTTTCAGTGCCCCGATGTGAGCCGTACCTTTTGCACCGCCTCCGCTTAGTACTACGGCTACCCGTGGGCGTGCTATAGAAATATGGAATACCGATAAGGTGCAAAGAAATAATAGAAGTCGTGCTATTTTCGTCATACATTTTATATTTTTTTTCAGCCATTTTGGCAGTTTTCAGGTCTGACTGTCGCAGATGAGCTTGTCCGAGAACAAAGATAGCAGAAAACTCTCTTGATTCCGATAAATCTTTTTTTATTGTTTTTTCTGCCTCATGAGATAGTTTGGCACGCGGTTTGTTTTTTATAACAGTGCGCTGCTTCCGTAAGAGGCGGACGTAAGAAATACATTCAATTTAGATTAATAATAAAAAGTAGATATATTATGGGAAAGATTATTGGAATTGACTT
>VOFG01004389.1_pt1 | contig 32285 bp, 40 predicted proteins | sample 5384171 | NCBI WGS metagenome assembly VOFG01 (sample SAMN12384726, study PRJNA508395) | human gut metagenome | isolation source: healthy gut F | host: Homo sapiens
GAACCTCTTTATAGTTGCTGTCTGTAATTTCTAAAGCCATTTTTTAAGTATTAATTATCAAATTATAATTTTGCATTAAATGCGCTACAAATATAATCAATTAATTCCAATTAGGGATACCCTATTTATTGTTTTATAATATCAGTAAAACACTTTATCCATAGACAGACTATCCACTACTTATTTTATGCTTTACCTCATAGTTTTTGAATCACATATTAAAACCTCATCCGAAATGTTACAATCATAATATTTCTATTGGCTATCTACATAAAACGAAACAGTATTAACATATTTTCTCACATTTTTTCGTATGCGATCAAAAAAAAAACACATAACTTGCACAACTAATCAATACCTTATATAAATATTCTACACCAGAGAATTGATTCAATATGAAAGTTCCATTCAAAATAATAAGAACTTTATTTATTATTCTGAGGGGAAGGAATAACGATTAACAATTCTAAATTAATTAATGTATAATCCAAGGTGACACATTGTGAAACTATAGAAAAACAAAGAAAAATATTATTAGCTGTTCAGAGTGGTTCTGAAAAGGCTTATAAAGAACTTTATGAGCAATGGGTATCCGGCTATATAGATTCGTCTTTCAATATCTAAAGTCGAAAGATGCAAGCGAGGATGTCGTTCAGGAAACTTTCTTACGCATTTGGTCTAATCGAGCTAATCTTAATCCAGACACTTCATTTAAATCATATTTATTTACTATCGCATATCACTTTTTATTAAAAGAAATTCGCCGTCAATTAAATAATCCACTGATGGAAGATTATGTCGAATATCTTAATCGCTTGTCTACAGAAACTATTGAAGTTGAATCATTGATGTGTTATGACCAATTTGTAGAGGCTTTAGAGAAAGGTAAACAACATTTATCCCCTCGTCAACGTACAATATTCGAAATGAACAAAGAGTATGGAATGTCAATTCCCGAAATTTCGGAAAAATTATCCATAACCAATCAAGTCACTAGAAATCAATTATGTATGGCTTTAAAAATTCTTCGAGTAGAGTTACGCCAATATTATCCTCTTCTCCTTCTTTTCCTAAAAGATTTTTAATATATTCCATTTCATGTTCTTAAACATATATTTTTATATGTTACATTCAAGCAACTTGCGGATATAACATACAAAATATATAACGAACATGCATATAATAAATAAAGCAAAAGACTTATTAAACAAGTTTCGTTACGGTAAAATTTCACGTTCGGATTTTAAAAACTAGTATCAACAATCAATGATTCGTCCGATCTCGAATTAGAAGGAGACTTGTTTGAAGAATGGAATAAATTCAATGCATATCCTTCTTTGCCTCAAGAAGAAATTGACACTTTATACTGTAATTTACGCAAAAAGATGAAAATTTCACCTTTTAATAAAATAATGCAGTATTGGGGGCAGATTGCCGCTTCAATTCTTTTTTCTTTTTACAACAGGATTAACTGTATTATATTATATACAGCATCAAGAGATTCAAACATTGGCTGAACAAAACGTTGTAGTACATTCTAGAGATTCAGGCACTTCTTTAATAACCCTCCCTGATGGCACTTTGGTCCATCTGAATACAAACTCATCCCTTACATACCAACAAAATTTTGGACAGGATAATCGTAAGGTGAAATTATCAGGCGAAGGATATTTTGAGGCAAAGAAAGACGCAAAGAAGAAATTTATTGTTAATACCGAATATATGGATGTCACAGTCCTAGGAACAAAGTTTAATCTTTATGCTTATGAAGATAAAAACATCGTAGAAATGGCCTTGGTAGAAGGACGTGTCAATGTATCCACTACATTCCCCCTTACCAGACAGTTTGCATTAAACCGAAAGAAAAGGTTATTTATAACAAACATAGTAACAAACTTAATATAGAAAAACTACTACAAAAATGGAAACCGCTTGGTTGAGTAAAGAATTAGCATGCCGTGAAGAAAAATTAGAAAATGTTTTTTCGTTGTTTATCAAGAAAATTCGGTGTGAAATTTTCTGTAGATAGTTTGGTCTCAATAAATGATTTATATACTGGTGCGTTTGATGATGAAAACGTAGAAAGCATATTGAAGGTATTGAAAATACATTATGGATTTAATTATACAATTGAAGACGGAAATATAAATATTCGGATGAACAAATAATTATTAATCTTAAAAATAAAGTGAGATGAAAACATGAAATGAGAACACAAAAAAACTTCGGATAATGAGCCAAATTATCCGAAGTTAAAAATGAGCATCGGATGAGTTTCCTTCTCATGCTTGCTCTTAGTAAAGAAAAAAAATAAACCAAATTGTTATGTATTTATGAAAAACAAAAAACAATTGATCAATTTATTGCAGAAAGATAGTAAAAAAATAATTAAGTTGTGTTTTCTATTTTTCGTTTTTAATTTATTAACATTTACAGAAGCGAATGCACAAACAGGAAAAGTTAGTATAAACTTGAAAAATGCATCAGTAAAAGAGTTGTTCAGTGCTATTGAATCCCAAACTTCTTATCGTTTTTCATATCGTAAAGCAGAAGTGGATAACAAGAAAAGAATCACTGTTTCTGTAAAAAATGGTGAGCTAAAAGATTTACTCGTTCGGGAATTGACCAAACTACATCTTTCTTATATTGTACAAGATAACAAAATTATTGTAACTCCTGTTACAGCCCCCGGCCTTCTAATCAATCTAACAAGATAACCGGTAAAGTTGTTGATGCCAATAGCGAACCTATAGTTGGAGCCACTATCAAGGAGCAAGGGACAGCAAACGGCACAATTACAGATATAGACGGCAACTTCAGCTTTGTTGTTTCTCCTAATGCAATAATTGAAATTTCTTACATAGGTTATCAAGGCAAACAGGTAAAAACTACTTCAGAAAAAAAGTATGTTCATCACTTTGAAAGAAGATGCAGAGCTCCTTGATGAAGTAGTTATAGTGGGCTATGGAATACAGAAAAAAGTGAACTTAACAGGAGCCGTTTCTGTTGTAGATTCCAAAACTATTCAAAACCGCCCAATTACAAATGCGACCCAAGCATTACAGGGAGCACAAGGTGTCTATGTAAACTCTGCAGCTGGAGCTCAACCTGGCAATGATGCGGCTACTATTCGTATTCGTGGTATGGGAACATTTTCCGGCGCAGGCAATGACCCGCTGTTCCTAATAGACGGAGTCCCAGGCACATTGACCGATGTAAACCCCAGTGATATTGCCAGTATCTCCGTATTAAAAGATGCAGCCTCAGCCTCTATCTATGGTTCACGTGCAGCAAACGGCGTTGTGTTAGTAACTACCAAAAAAGCAGAAGCAGGACAGTTTTCTGTTTCATACAAGAACTCTTTTTGGATTACAGCAAATTACTTATCTGCCTGATGCGGTATGGGATCCGATCCTTTATATGAAAGGCTTTGACAAAGCCTATGAAAATGAAGGGAAAGCCCCTCTTTATGCAGATATTATAGAAGAATATAAAGAAGGAATGAAAGTCGATCCTTATACCTATCCTGCAACCAATTGGTTCGATCTATACTTTCGTGACGCTTTTATACAAGAACATAATATACGTATTTCCGGTGGTAATGAGCATATACAAACAGGTTTGTCAATAGGCTATCTGGATCAAGAAGGTGTTGTCAAAGTCAGAGATGCCAAGAAAGTTTCTATAAACTTTAATAGTACTGTTAAATATGGCCAATTCAAAGCTGGTATCAATGTTTCAGCAAACTACAGAAACTATAATGAACCACATTATGGAATTTCTGATTATATGCAATTAGCCATGCGCGCCCTGCCTGTAATGACCCCTTATCTAGCTGATGGCAGTTATGGGCGTAGTTGGGTAGTGACTCCCGGACAAAATACATTCGGCAATATGTTAGCTTGTAAGGATGGAGAGAACAATTACAAACAGACCCGCATTGTGAGTAGTGCATTCGCAGAATATGTCTTCCCTTATGATATCAAATACAACGTTACATTAGGAATCAGAAAAGTAGATCTGACTAGAAGATATTTCCAACCGGCAACTTATACATATAATCCCAAGACACTGGAACCGCAAAAAATGATTGCAAATACCACAGCTATGAATACAGCAAATGACGATATCAATCCATCAATAAGCCAGACCATTAATTGGTATCATAAATTTAACGGAAAACATGATATTTCCGCTCTGCTAGGTATGACCTATGAAGAATTCAATGCCTGGTCATTCAGCGCAAGAGGACAAGACGGATATTTGGATAATGAACTAACAGAAGTAGGACTGGCAACAACATTTCTAAAACCCAGCAGTTCCAGTAGTAAAGTCCGTTTGCTTTCTTATTTTGGCAGATTGAACTATGATTATGCAGATCGCTATTTGTTCGAGATGAATCTCCGTTATGATGGTTCTTCCCGTTTTGCAAAAAAACATCGTTGGGGGCTCTTTCCCTCTTTCTCTGCAGGATGGCGCATCGACCAGGAACATTTCATGGAAAACGCACAAAACTGGTTGTCAAACCTGAAGATGAGAGTTTCATGGGGGCAATTGGGAAATCAGTCGATCGGCTTATTTCAATATACTCCAGTTATGAATTCTGGTGTAAATTATATATTTGGTAATGTACCTGCAACAGGATATGCGGTAACTCAAGCTGCTGACCCCAAAATTTCATGGGAAACAACAACAATTACCAACTTGGCATTAGATTTCGGAATTTTTAATAATTCACTGAGTGGTTCAATTGAATTTTTCAAAAAGAGGACCAAGGATATTCTTCGTTCTGTCAACCAACCGTCACAAGTCGGAAATCTAACCGGAGCCATGCGTAATATTGGTACAGTTGACAATACAGGTTTTGAAGCCAACTTAGCTTATCGCAATACCATCGGAAAATTCAACTATAATATATATGGTAATGTTACCTATGTGAAGAATGAAGTCGTAAATATTGGCGGTGATGATATGATTAACGGCAGAAGAATTACAAGAGAAGGATATCCCATTGATGCTTACTATCTTTATATATGTGATGGAATTTTCCAATCCGAAGATCAAGTAAAACATCATGCTTTCCAAAGCGTCAACACACATGCCGGTGACTTAATTTTCAGAGATGTATCCGGCCCCGAAGGAGTACCTGACGGACAGATTACAGAAGATGACCGTATCGTGACAGGTAGTTCCGTACCAGATTTCACCTATTCGTTCGGTTTAAATCTGGATTATAAAGGAATAGGATTGAATGTGTTTTTCCAAGGAGTATCAGGCATTAGTACTTACCCAACTCATAACTTGGTGTATCCGTATGCTAATGGCGCAGGTGTTACTTATGAGTGGTTGAAAAAAGCATGGACACCCGAAAATACCGGTGGCGGATTTCCACGTTTACTGACTACCAACAGTCAGCATGATAATTATACGAAGTCCAGCACATTTTGGTTAAGAGATGCTTCTTATTTACGTTTAAAAACATTCAACTGACTTATGATTTCCCGAAAAAATGGATCACCCCATTAAAAATTGCAGCGTTAAAAGTCTTTGTGAATGCAGAAAACCTCTTGACCTTCTCTGACTTTGACATTTTTGATCCAGAAAGGTCGTTAACTTCAGACTATATATGGTCATATCCTTCTGTAAAATCATTTACAGGCGGTCTCAATATTACATTCTAAATTATACTGATTATGAAAAAAATATTAATAGGATTTGGATTTTTTTCTTTCTGTTACAAGCTGTTCTCTTGACACCGTTCCAACAAGCCAATATGTAGAAGGAAACTTCTGAAATCCCCCGAACAAATAGAAGCCGGTTTAGTAGCTTGTTATAATACAATGTATAACGTATACATGTATGGAAGCAACTTAATTTTTAGTGAAACGGGAACACCCAATGCTTATAATTACAACGGAACCTATGGATGGAGAGTAATTGGTGATGGCACAGTCAATTCTATAAATTCAGGTATAGTGAATGGAAAATGGGGAGCATGTTACCAAGGTATCGGACGTTGTAACACATTTATTGCCGGTGCTCCCTCTTTTACCATTTCGGAAGATGAAAAGAAAGAGATGGTAGGAGAAGCTAAATTTCTGCGGGCATTATATTATTTTGATCTTACCAATATGTATGGTGACGCACCTTTAATTTTAGATAAGCCTGACGTAAACACACAGTCATTTTTACCAAGAGATCCGAAGACAAAAATCACAACTCAAATAATTCAAGATTTGAATGACGCTTTTACAGCGTTACCGCCAACATCTTCTCAAATAGGGCGAGCCAACAAATGGGCTGCCAAAGCATTGCTAGCACGCGTTTATCTATATAACGAGATGTGGGAAGAAGCAGAAAAAAGCTGCCGAAGCAGTCATTAAGTCTAATAAATATTCTCTCTTTCCTGATTACCGCAATTTGTTTTCAAGAGACCATGAAAACAATCAAGAAGTAATCTTTGACGTACAATATCTTTATCCAACTTTCGTACATTCTGGAGATGGACTGGATATCGTGCTTCGCCAATTCAACACGATTGCTCCGACTCTGGATTTAGTAATGGCCTACGATATGAAAGATGGTTCACCGTATACTAGTGACCAAGATTTGTATACAAACAGAGATCCCCGCTTCTATGCCACTATCGTTTATCCAGGCGCTACTTATATGGGACAAATTGTAACGGAAGACAAATTTGTGAATACTGGATATACATTCAAGAAATATTCGCGTTATGACACAGCAGAGGCAACTCTAGATGACAAGAATGACATCAACATTATTCTTATGCGTTATGCCGATATATTAATGATATATGCAGAAGCACGAAATGAACGTTTGAGTGAACCAGACCAATCCGTATATGATGCAATAAATGAAGTGCGCAATCGTCCTTCCGTAAAGATGCCTTTGTTTGACAAAACCAAAGATAACTTCACAAAAGAACAGATGCGTGAAAAAATACGCCATGAACGACGTATTGAATTTGCCGGTGAAGGCTGGTACTACAATGATATTCGCCGTTGGAAAGTTGCAAAAGAATTAATGGATGGTAGTACTGTACAAAAATATGATGGTTCTGTTATCGAAAGACGTATGTTTAATGACAAGAATTATCTATTTCCACTACCCCAACAAGAAGTAAATGATAATCCGAATCTACTACCCAATAATCCGGGATGGTAAAAATAAACAAATCTTTTTATTGAAATGAAGAATAGATACTCATTATTGTCAATATTCTTTTTGTCAGTTATGTACCAGTCAGGAGCTAAAGCTCAAGACACGAAGCAACGTCCCAATATTATTTACATTTTAGCAGATGATATCGGCTATGGGGATTTAGGATGCTATGGACAACAAAAAATAGAGACACCGAATTTAGATCGGTTAGCTGCAGAGGGTATGCGGTTTACACAACATTATTCCGGCTCTGCCGTTTCTTCTCCTTCTCGCTGTTCATTAATGACAGGATTACATACGGGACATGCCTATATTCGTGGAAATGATGAATTGCCTGAACGAGGTAATATTGGCAATTATTTGGCAGTATTGGCAGATTCCACTTTAGAGGACAGCGTCCGATGCCTGAAGGTACAATAACTGTGGCATCCTTATTGAAACAAGTCGGTTATACAACCGGTTGCGTCGGTACATGGTGTTTAGGTTATCCAGGATCAAGTTCTACGCCCCGTAAAATGGGCTTCGATTTCTTCTATGGATATCATTGCCAACGACAGGCACATGATTATTATCCTTCTTTTCTGTGGCGAAACGAACATCGGGAATATCTGCCTAATCGTCTTCTTTCTCCGAATCAGAAGTTAGACGCGGCTGCCGATCCTTATAAGAAAGAAAGCTATGAGTTCCTTGTCTCCAAATCTTATGCTCCGAAGTTAATGCTTCATGAGGTTCTTTCGTTTATAGGACGACATAAAGAGCACCCTTTCTTTCTATATTGGCCTACTCCCATTGCACATGTACCATTACAGGCACCTCAACGCTGGATTGATTATTATGTAAAGAAATTTGGTGACGAGCCTCCTTACTTGGGTGATAAAGGGTATTTTCCGTGCCGCTACCCGAAAGCCACATACGCTGCCATGGTTAGTTATATGGATGAACAAGTTGGCTGTCTGATTGAATTATTAAAAGAATGCGGGCTTTATGAAAACACATTGATCCTATTCAGCAGTGATGACGGACCTACTCACAACGGAGGAGTGAATGCTCCTTGGTTTGATAGTGCAGGTCCCTTCAAATCGGAAAAAGGCTGGGGAAAAGGCAGTTTACGTGAAGGTGGTATTCGAGTGCCAATGATTGTTCATTGGCACGATCAGATTACCGCCGGATCTGTCAGCGATCATATTTGCGCCTTTTGGGATGTGTTGCCTACATTAGGCGAAATTACCGGCTATTCCTATAAAAAGACAGATGGCATTAGTTTTCTTCCTACTTTGAAAGGCAATCGTCAAAAAGCACATGAATATCTTTATTGGGAGCTTCCGGAAGGAGAAGGTTCGAAAGCTCTCCGCATGGGAAAATGGAAAGGATATCTTTCTAATATTAAAAACGGAAACCGTTGTGTAGAGTTGTATGATCTGGAAACAGATCCGCAAGAACAGTATAATCTTTCATCTACTTATCCGAATGTAGTGAATGAAATAGAAAAAAAGATGAAAAAAGCTCATACGGAATCCCCTGTTACTAATTACAAATTATAAATTATCGAAAATATGAAAAAGTGGAATTTATTACTTGTGTTGGCTTTACTTTTTGTTGCATGTAAAGATGAATACGATGTCAATTTAGATGAACTTTATGGCACTACCACTGGTTCATCTTCTAAAGTAGATAAAGAAATCATTACATGTGGAGATTCTAAAGTCATGATTATCAATATAGGCAAAGCCTATATGACCACAGTACCATATGAATGGGAATGGGATTCAAAAACAGCAGACGATCTTTCGGCTACGTTGAAAAGACGTTTATTGGGAATAGATGAGTGTAAAGTTGTAAATGAAGGAAACGACCAACTCGTCTTGCTAGCATCTTCAGGAGGATCAGCTCTTATTCTTTCTCGTAAAACCAAGAAATGTTTATTCACTGCCGCGGATGCCCCAGGAGCACACTCTATTGAGTTACTGCCCAATAATCGAGTCGTTGTGGCCCTCTCTGGTGACGTAGGTGGCTTCCAGGTATATGACAGAAACGCTTCCAACAAAGTTATCTTTAAAGAAGATCAAAAAGGCGGACATGGTGTTATCTGGATGGAAAATCAGCAACTTTTATATGCATTAGGATATGACAAATTACTCGCTTATGAACTGAAAGATTGGAATACATCAACGCCTTCATTTGTGAAAAAAGCAAGAATGGGATCTACCTTTAGGTGGGACAGAGCAAATACCGGATGGCCATGATTTAATTCGTATTTCAGATCATGAATTAGGATTTACAACAGCTTATAACGTATATGTACTCGATACAAATACAGGAACGATCTCTGAATTCGAACCTATGAAAGATCGTAAATTTATCAAATCTTTCAATTACGATAAAGAAAGCGGATATTTAGTTTATACTTATGCAGATATTGAATGGTGGACACATAATATTCACATCCAAAATCCCAACAAAACAATCACCATCAGTAATATAAATCTTTATAAAGTGAGAACTGTACCTGAAAGGGAATAAATACACAGAAAGAAGCGATTACAAATCTGTGAAATAAATAGCTTTCTAAATAGTTCGTAAAATGGATATAAGAAAAAAATATGAAAAAGATATATGCAATATTTATACTTTTTTTTTGTCTTGTGCGCATGTACTACCGGACAAAAAAAGAACGAGATTGTTGTCTGCGGTGACGATAAAGTATGGATTGTCAATGTAGATAACTCAGAGGGAAAAAAATTTAGATATCGTATGGAAATGGAATGCACAGGAGTCTAATATCCCTGACGATTTCAAAAAACACTTTCGAGGAATGGATGAATGCAAGACGGCCCAAAATGGAAACTGGATACTTATGTCCTCTTCGGCCGGAGGAGCAGCTATTATCGAACGCTCATCTGAAAAATGCTTATTTTATGCAAGAGTTCCAGCCGCACATTCCATAGAGTTACTTCCTAATAATCGGGTAGTGGTAGCATTATCACATAATGAAAAAGGAGATTGTATACAATTATTTGATATTGAAAGACCTAACCAAGTTCTTTTTCAAGATAGTCTTTTTGGGGACATGGAGTGATTTGGATGGAAAACCGTCAGTTGTTGTATGCGCTCGGCTTTAATGAATTGAAAGCTTATTCCCTAAAGGACTGGGAAAGCAATCAACCGACATTGCAAATGGAAAAAGTGTGGAAACTACCAACAGACGACGGACATGATCTGATTCGCATTTCAGAAAATGAATTGGGATTTACAACATCATTTGGAACTTACATGATTGATTTGGACACAGAAAAAATTGTTTCATTTCAACCTTTAGAGGGGAAAAAATTCATCAAGTCATTTAATTATAACAAAGAAAATGGAGCTTTGAGTTATACACAAGCCGAAATTGAATGGTGGACTCACAATATTTATCTGGAAAATCCTAAGAAAACGTTGACGATAGACAGTATTAATCTGTATAAGGTTCGTCCAGTTATCTATGAATAATTATAAAATAAAAAGCAATTATGTATATAGACAATAAAAAAGCAATATGGGGGATTTGGCTAGTTTTTTTATTACTTGTCCACACTTCATGCACAAATTCTATCAGCCGTCCAGAAAGAACTTTAAATTTGCTTCCTGAACCTGCCCAGCTAACAATAGGAAAAGAAGCTTTCATTTTACAGGACAATATGATTATCTGTATAAATGATTCCTCCTTAAACCCAGCCGCAGATTATCTAGTTACCATCCTGCAACGTGCCACTGGTTATAAGTTTGTTGTTAAAAAGAGATGGGAGTGGTCATATTCAATTACGTATAAACGGAGAATTACCTCACAAAGATGGCAATTACACATTAAAGGTTACCCCGGATCAAATACACATATCTTCGGCCAATTATGCCGGTGTAATAGCTGCTATATCAACAGTCCGTCAAATGCTTCCTGCTGCAATAGAAACATCAGCTGTTGTTTTGGATACAGTTTGGTCAATACCAACTGTTTCTATCACGGATGAACCCCGTTTCGCATGGAGAGGTGTGTTACTTGATGTAGCTCGCCATTTTTTCAGTAAAGAAGAAGTAAAAGAGCTGTTAGATGTAATGGCACTTTATAAAATGAATAAGTTTCATTGGCATTTGACTGATGACCAAGGGTGGCGTATTGAAATCAAAAAATATCCTCTACTGACAGAGAAAGGAGCATGGCGTACATTTAATGACCAAGATCGTATTTGCATGAACCGTTCAAAAAGAGAGAAGAATCCCTCTCTCAATATTCCTTCTGATAAATTACGAATTATAGAAGGAGACACATTATATGGAGGATTCTATACACAGGAAGATATACGTGAAATTATAAAATATGCAGCAGTACGTGGTATTGACGTAATTCCAGAAATAGACATGCCAGGACACATGCAAACTGCAGTCAGCCTTTATGAGAATGTTTCCTGTTTCTCGCAAAAAGGAGCACCGATGAATATTTCTTCTCCTATTTGTCCTGGCAAAGAGAGTGCTTTAGAGTTTTGTAAAAACGTGTATGATGAGATTTTTCGTCTTTTTCCTTCTGAATATGTACATTTAGGAGCGGATGAAGTTTCAAAAAAGAATTGGAAAAAGTGTCCAGATTGTCAAGAGCGGATGAAAACGAATGGTTTAAGGACCGAAGAAGAACTACAATCATGGTTTATTCATCAAATGGAACAATATTTCAATGAACATGGAAAACGTCTGATTGGCTGGGATGAAATATTGCAAGGTGGAGTGTCGCCCACGGCTACAGTAATGTGGTGGCAAAGCCATGAAAAAGAGGTTGTAAAAAATCCATAGCCCAAGGCAATTCGGTCATTCTCTGCCCAAACTATGATTTCTATTTAGATTATCCTGAAATAAGACAGTCTACCAAGCTAATTTGTGAATCAGTTTCTTTACTAGACTCATTGAACGAATCTCAATCAAAAAAATATTGGGAGTACAAGGAAATATATGGGGAGAATTCATTCCTTCTCGTGAACGAATGTATTATATGGCATTCCCTCGATTGCTTGCTATTGCAGAATCTGGTTGGTCGCAAGCAGCAAATTACAACTGGGAAAGCTTCCAGAAACGCATGATTGGACAATTCAACCGTTTAGATGTATTGGGAATAGATTACCGCATGGTTGATTTGGAAGGATTTTGCGATACAAATACTTTTATCGGTGAAACTAAAGTAAATGTTATTTCCCCTGATCCGGACGCTGTTATCCATTATACAGACGATGGCACAGAGCCAACCGAAAAATCGGCAGTATACACTGCCCCTATATCCATCCGGAATTCTGCAGATTTTGCCTTCCGTGCGTATCGTCCTAATGGAAAATCGAGTAAAGTTTTCCGTACTTCTTATAAAAAACAGGATGGATATGTTCCAGCAGACATTAAGGTTCCGGAGAAAGAAGGATGAATGCTTACATGCTATGAAGGTAATATTTCTTCTTGCCAGGCAATAGAAAATTATCATTTAAAAGAAAAGAGCACCATCGACGATGTCGCTATTCCCTCAGGAGTAGATATTCGTAATTTATCAGATAGCGGAGTAGGTTTAATTTTTACTGGTTATTTTTATGTATCGGTTGATGGTATCTACTCATTCTACCTTTCATCTGATGATGGTAGTACACTAAAAGTAGATGGCGAAATGATTGTAGACAACGAAGGACGACATCAGAAAAAAGAAGTATCATGTCAACGTGCATTGGCGAAAGGATGGCACCCCTTAGAAGTCCGTTATTTTGATGTACATGGTGGATGTTTGTCGTTGAAGATATATGATACTTTAGGCAAACAAATAAAACCAATATACAAGCATTAATTAACTAATGAAAAATAATAATGAAAGTACAATTGACAATTATATTCTCACTTTTAAGTGCGTGTGTGATATATGCCCAAGAGCGTGATCCGCGTGTACGTACATACATTACTCCCACCCGGATTGTTTGGCAACAAGATAGTGATCATATCACAAATTGTAATTTTTGTTAAACCAAGGGGATGGTCAGGCTTATTGGGGAGCGTATTACGATTACGAATCAATAAACACCGGTTTACAAGGCAAGAAAAGAAAATGACCAAGGCCGCCGCATATTGCCAACTATCTTCTACAGATGGCGCTCGTCCAGCTATTCTTCTTGATTTCGGGAAAGAGCTTCATGGTGGAGTACAATTGGTCACTGGTGCCTGGCCAAGCCATAAGCCGGTAAGAATCCGTCTTCGTTATGGCGAATCAGTCAGTGAGGCAATGTCTGACATAGACGGCAAAGGAGGAGCGACAAACGATCATGCTATTAGAGATCAAGAGCTTATCCTTCCATGGCTCGGAGTATATGAAACAGGAAATTCCGGCTTTCGTTTTGTGCGCATTGATCTATTGGATACAGACGCAATACTTGAGCTTAAGGAGGTCCGTGCAATCTCTATCATGCGCGATATTCCGTATCGTGGTTCTTTCAAATGTAATGATGAGAAACTTAACACAATATGGAGAACGGGAGCTTATACCGTTCATCTGAATATGCAGAATCATCTCTGGGATGGAATTAAACGTGACCGTTTGGTCTGGATAGGTGATTCCTATCCAGAGATGATGACTGTAAACTGTGTGTTCGGTTACAATGAAGTGGTACCTAAAAGTTTGGATTTAATGCGTGATATCACGCCATTACCACATTGGATGAATGCAGGATTCTCCTCTTATTCTATTTGGTGGCTGTTGTGCCATTACGAATGGTATCGCTATCATGGAAATAAAGCCTATCTGGAACAATCACGTGATTATATTATAGCTTTATTGAGACAATTAATGACTCAAATAGCCCCCGATGGGCAGGAATGTCTGGATGGCACTCGTTTTTTGGATTGGCCATCGAATAGCAACAAAGATGCAATTGCAGCAGGACTCCAAGCCTTAATGGTTTGGGGAATGCGAGTCGGAGTTGAATTTGCAGAACTATTTAAAGACAGACAATTGTCTAATGACTGTAAAGCTGCCGAGAAGAAATTGGTAAAAGCTGCATCCAGAGTTTATAAAAAGTTTTTAGCTTCCTGCCCGGCTCCCGATGCTCCCGGCTCCAAGCAAGTGGCCGCATTAATGGCGATTACAGGATTAATTGATGCCCCAAAAGCTGATAAAGAATTTCTTTCAATAAATGGCGCACAAGGCTTCTCTACTTTTTATGGCTATTATATGTTGGAAGCAATGGCTGCAGCTAGCAATTTTCAAGGGGCATTGGACGTGATTCGTGAATATTGGGGAGCAATGATTGACTTGGGAGCTACTAGTTTTTGGGAAGATTTCGATATCAATTGGATTCCGAATGCAGCTCCCATTGATGAATTAGTGCCGGAAGGGAAAAAAGATATTCATGGTGACTGTGGCGCTTATTGCTATGTAGGCTTCCGCCATAGTTTGTGCCACGGTTGGGCTTCAGGCCCAACTTCTTGGTTAAGTCGTCACATTTTAGGTGTGGAAGTACTAGAACCTGGATGTCGTCAAGTACGTATAACTCCTCATTTAGGAGATCTACAGTGGGTAAAGGGTACATTTCCAACTCCCTATGGTGAAATACAAATTTACCATGAGAGACAAGCAAATGGCAATGTAATATCAGAAGTGAAAGCCCCTAAAGAAGTATCGGTCATCAAATAAATAATGAGTTTCATAGAACAATTAATAAAGCAGTTTACACTGCCACAATGTATAACTTATAATGAATAAACTAATGAAAAAAGAATTTATTAATGAATGTCTGGATGATGCTTGCATTATTCATGTGTATGGGTATTTTCTCCTGTTCAGACAATTCTGAAGATGGAGTAAAAGAGCCTCCTGTATTACGCTTGGTTGATAAAAACGGAAATTCTGTTGGTGGTATCAGTGGTGGAGACTATAACTTGACTGGTAATGTTGAAAATCTAACATTGAGGGTAATGAGCAACCTGGACTGGAAAATAACAATTCCTGAAGGTAACGAATGGTTTAAAGTTGATATCGCAGAAGGAGTCGGTTTCAAAGAAGTTTCATTTACAGCAACCGAGAATGAAGGGTTGGAAGAAAGAAAAGCTCAAGTTATATTATCTTCTACTCAAAATTCATCTGTTCCGGACTTCATATTGAACTGTATTCAACCGGGTGGTCCAAGGTTAATAGTAACTCCCGAAAATGCATCTGTCGGAAAGGAAGGAAAAGATGTCATTGTCGCAATTAGTACTAATTTACCTTCATTGAAATGTATCATTCCTGAAAATGTAAAATGGATTACTCAAAAATCATTAACAAATAAGCAGTTAGTGCTTACAGTAGCCACAAGTGATATCGCAAAAATACGTACTGCAACAGTGGAAGTAACCTCTGAATCATCTGCTTATCCTACAACAAAAAGTATAGAAATCAGACAAGCGGGTGCTGTGGATATGGCAGAGTTGCTCGATGTTAAGTTCAATGCAGATGGTACTGCAGAAGATCTTTCTGCGATGAAAATGCCTATTAAAACATTTGCCGGTCCTACTTTGACCATGATTGAAAATGAGACATTTGGTTATATTGCCAAATTCGATCCGGAAACAGTAAATCAAAATAAAATTACCAGTGGATTCTATACTGTTGATTTCACCCAAAACATAAGTTTCCAAAATGCAATTGCCGATGGATTCTCGATGGAATTATACGTGACTGCTAAAGATTACGGAGAAAGTGCTCCCATTCCAATGGGATGTCATGGTGGCGGTGGGGTTGCTTTTATTTGGCATGATGACAATAACAGCTGGGGTTTTGAACCTTATATAGGTAATTATTCTGCTTGTAATATGCCTCCACTGGGCGAAGTACCAGAAGAAACTTGGTATCATGTAGTGGGTGTTTGGGACGGTACAGGAAATGCAGATGCCATTAAATTGTATCTAGATGGAGAAATCAAGGCAGAAAGAGCCCCTGCTAAGGGTAATTCATTCCAATTTCCAGGAAATAAATGGTTCGTAATTGGTGGAGACGCTGGTGCTGCAAATGAGGCAGACAGAGCCTATAAAGGTCAAATTGCTATAACTCGTATATATGATCGTGCTTTGACAGCCGAAGAAGTTAAAGCATTATATAATACACTGAAAGAATAACCCACTTCGCAGATGAATCATTTTCATAGGTAATCAGAATAAATAAGCTACAGAGATTTCTTTCCAGCTTCTAATTCTATAGGTTGAAAAGCAATCTCTGTAGCTTTCACCTTGAGGTAAAGGTCATTCAACATAGATTCACATAACTAATGAAAAAATTATCGTATCTTTAATAGTGGGCATATTAACAGCAGCACATATTCAAGCCCAAAATTCAGATAACACCCGAGCGCAGTGGATAAGCGGGGAACTTTGTAATAGTGCTACAAATACTTGGCTGATATACCGTAAAACGGTACATATTGATAATATTCCCCGATCCCTTATTGCTAATATTGCAGCAGACAGTAAATATTGGTTGTGGATTAACGGCCAAATGGTGGTATTTGAAGGAGGACTGAAACGAACTCCCTCACCTTACGATACTTATTATGATCCTGTTGAAATAGCTCCTTTTTTACAAATAGGAGAAAATACAATTGCTGTTTTAGTTTGGCACTTTGGAAAATCCGGATTTAGTCATAACAATAGTGGTCTGGCAGCATTTTTTTTTGAAGCAACTTCACTAGAGATAAATATTTTATCTGATGATAGCTGGGAGAGTGATGTATATACCGCATATCAGAATACCATGACACCACCTAATCCCAATTGGCGTTTGGCAGAAAGTAATATTTTATTTGATGCCAGAAAAGAGAAGCTTGGATGGAATCTACCCGGATATAGAGGAGTTATTCCGAAAGCCATTGTCGTTTCAGAGGTAGGTGTTTCTCCTTTTGGTAAACTAATAAAACGCCCGATTCCTTTATGGAAAGATTATGGACTACGCCCCTATATCAGTATTCGATATTCAGCTAATAAAGATACAGTCTATTGCCGTCTGCCGTATAATTGTCAGATTACCCCCTATTTAAAAGTGGAGGCTCCTGCTGGTAAAAAAAGATCAATATACGAACTGATAATTATTGTGGTGGTTCTGAATACAATGTTCGTGCAGAATATATCACTCGGAACGGATTGCAAGAATATGAAAGTTATGGCTGGATGAATGGGCATGAAGTTCAGTATATTATTCCTAAAGGAGTTAAGATTGTCAGTTTGAAATTTAGGGAAACAGGATATAATACAGAAATCTCCGGTAATTTTTATTGTAATGACCCTTTCTTGAATGAATTATGGAAACGCTCTGCCCGCACATTATATATAACTATGCGCGATAATTATATGGATTGCCCAGATCGTGAACGTGCGCAATGGTGGGGAGATGAGGTAAATGAATTAGGCGAAGCATTTTATGCACTTTCTCCTTCCAGTTATCAATTAGCCCTCAAAGGTGTGTATGAATTAATAAATTGGCAGAAACCGAATGGGATATTCTTTTCTCCTATTCCCGGTAATAGGAGAGAACTTCCGCTACAGACATTGGCAACTATTGGTTGGTATGGATTTTACACGTTAGCATTTTATAGCGGAGATAATAGTTTTATCCCGGATATTTATGATCGTATACACCGCTATTTACACGAAGTATGGAAAATAAATGAGAAAGGATTAGTTATTGAACGAAAAGGAGACTGGAATTGGGGAGATTGGGGAGAGAATATTGATATGGGAGTATTGACAAATTGTTGGTACTATTTAGCTTTAAAAGCAGAACGAGAATTTGCCCGACAATTAGGCAAGTCATCTGACGTGGAAGAGATATCATCTTTGATGCGTGGGATTGAGAAAGAATTTGATTCAGAATTCTGGACCGGAACTTGTTATCGTTCTCCACTGTATACCCATGCAACAGATGATCGTGCACAAGCAATGGCTGTGGTATCTGGATTAGCTTCTTCTGACAAATACCCACAACTTTTGGAAATATTCAAAATGAATATCATGCAAGCCCGTACATGGAAAAATATGTTTTAGAAGCTCTTTTCATAATGAATGAACCATCATTTGCTTTATATCGTATGAAAAAACGTTATTCAAAGATGTTGAGTTACAAAGATTATACCACATTATTCGAAGGTTGGGGAATTGGTCAGGAAGGTTTCGGAGGTGGTACCATACATCATGCATGGAGTGGCGGACCATTAACTTTGTTAAGTCAAAAGTTTGTGGTATAACTCCTATAACTCCAAGATTCAAAGTTATTCGTGTTGCCCCACAAATGGGAGATTTAACAAATGCGTCAGCTACGATTGAAACTATTGCCGGAAAGGTTCAGGTTGTATTAAAACGAAAAAAGAATCAAATTCATATGTCTTTATGCATACCAGATGGTATAACAATAGAAGTACCATATACGAAAGATAAAATAAAAATCCTGAATTCAGGAAGGCATAATCTTACAATATCCAACTCTAACAATTAGCTTTAATAAAATGGGAAATAAATACTGTAAAAAGCCTTTATTCCCCATTTTATTAAAGCTAATTTACTAATGCAAAAATTATATTTTACTACAAATAAAAAAATAGCTAAACAAAAAATATTTCCACATTACATTAGTACTTTACAGATATTATAAATATAATCAATTTATATGAAATCCCAGTTCGGGACGTTCCTTTAAATATGTTATTAAATCCCGGCCTACTGAAAGTCTAACCGGACGGGAAATCAAATCAACCGACATGTGAGTTACATCAGCATCATCCGTCACTTTAAAATATAGTTCCGTATTTCCCGGATGTTCCTTCGTCAGAGTGGCAAGTTCAGTAACCAAGGCCGAGTTCAAGACTGACAGAGGAATGATAATCGTGATCTTCTGTACCAGTTCTTCTTTCACGTCGGGAAGAAGTTCCATAGAAGTGATTTTCACTTCCAATTCATCCTGTCGCCATTGTTTCGCTTGACAACGGGCTTTAATATATAGGAACGTTCCTTCGTTGAGATATCCCTGATAAGTCACCCAGTCATTTCCCCAGAATGGGATTTCAGTAGAACCGGAATAATCTTCAATCTTAGCAATGCCATACGGATTTCCATTCTTGCTGACTCCACGACGAACACTAGTTACAATTCCTCCCATCGTTATTTCACGACCAACAAGTGCAGCTTTATCTTCCAAATCTGCCATACGTGTATTGCAGACATGTTCCAATACGATAGAAAATTCATCCAACGGATGAGCAGAAAGATAGATACCTACCAAATCACGCTCACGATTCAGACGATCGAGATCACTCCAGCGTTCTACACCTTGAGGTATTTCAGGAGTTGCAACATCAATAACGTTTTCACCACCGAACAAAGAGTTGAAAGCAGCTGCCTTATCTGCCTGATAGCGGTTACCATAGCGCATCAAGGTTTCGAGAAATACTTCGCCCTTAGAATTGACGGCAAAGTACTGCTCCCGCTTCAATTCGGGGAAACTGTCGAACCCTCCCGCCAACGCCAGACATTCCATATTCTTTTTATTGCAGGCATTCAGATTGACACGTTGCACAAAATCAAAGATTCCGAGGAAAGGACCATTTTGCCTGCGTTCTTCCATAATGCTTTGCACAGCAGCTTCACCTACACCTTTGACAGCCCCTAGTCCAAAACGATATTACCATCATGGTTTACTGTAAACTTCAGGTTACTTTCGTTCACATCCGGCCCGAGCGTCTGAATACCCATTGCCTTACATTCGTCCATCAGTTTCGTAATATCGGTAATGTTCGACAAGCTTCGGCTCATCACAGCAGCCATATATTCAGGAGGATAATTAGCTTTTAGATAGGCTGTTTGGTAAGCTACCCACGAATAACAAGTAGCATGTGATTTATTGAAAGCGTATGACGCAAACTTTTCCCAGTCGGTCCAGATTTTTTCAAGAACTTTCGGGTCATGCCCGTTCTTTCGTCCACCTTCAATAAATTTAGGTTTCATGTGGTCCAGCTTGTCACGCAGCTTCTTACCCATCGCTTTACGGAGTGCATCAGACTCACCGCGGGTAAAGTCCGCCAATAAGCGCGACAGAAGCATCACCTGTTCCTGATAAACCGTAATCCCATACGTATCCTTCAAGTACTTTTCCATTACCGGAATATCATACTCAATCGGCTTACGTCCATGTTTACGATCGATAAAATCGGGGATATAATCCATCGGTCCCCGGACGGTAAGAGAGCGTTCATGGCAATCAAATCTTCGAATGTAGAAGGCTGCAATTCGCGCAGGTACTTCTGCATGCCGGCAGATTCAAACTGGAATGTACCAATCGTACGTCCGTCACTATATAATTTATAAGTAGCCGGATCGCAGATGTCTATCGCATCGACATCTACTTCAACATTACGGCTTAAACGGATATTTTCAACGGCCTCTTTGATAATAGACAAAGTTTTCAGACCAAGGAAGTCCATCTTAATCAATCCGGTATCTTCAATCACCGAACCTTCATACTGGGTAACAAGCATTTTTTCGCCCGTTTCCTTATCATCAGCAGTGCTGACAGGTACCCAGTCGGTGATATCGTCACGACAGATAATCGTACCACAAGCATGTACACCTGTACCACGTACGTTACCTTCGAGCATTTTGGCATACTTGATCGTATCCCGTACCAACGGATCAGATGATGCTTCCGCAGCTTGTAGTTCGGGAACATAAGCAATGGCATTCGGCAAATTAAGTTTCTTGTCAGGAATCTTGTCAGGAACCAGTTTACACAAACGATCGGATTCTGACAAAGGTAGCTTTTGTACACGCGCGACATCCTTGATAGCCATCTTTGTCGCCATAGTACCATACGTAATGATATGAGCTACTTTTTCCTGACCATATTTATTCGTTACCCAACGAAGTACCTCTCCACGACCGTCATCATCAAAGTCCACATCGATATCGGGCAAGGAGATACGGTCCGGATTCAAGAAACGCTCAAACAGCAAATCGTACTGGATAGGGTCGATTTTCGTAATTCCCAGACAATAGGCCACCGCCGAACCGGCAGCTGAACCACGTCCCGGACCGACCGACACACCCAATTCCTTACGTGCCGCATTGATAAAGTCCTGTACAATCAAGAAGTATCCTGGGAAACCCATCGTTTTCATGATATACAGTTCAAAGTTCATTCGCTCTTTGACTTCTTCCGACAGAGGTTCACCATAAATTCTCTTAGCTCCGTCAAAAGCTAGTTTCGCCAAGTAATCTCCTTCAAGTTTAATACGATAGAGTTTATCATAGCCACCCAAGCGTTTGATTTTTGCTTTCGCATCCTCTTCACTCAATACCACATTACCGTGCTCATCTTGAGTAAACTCATCAAACAGGTCTTTTTCCGTAAACTTCGCCCGATAGCCTTCTTCCGTTCCGAAATCTTCGGGAATAGCAAAAGTAGGCATGATAGGTGCATGGTCGATGGAGTAATATTCTACCTTGTCAAGAATCTCCAGCGTATTGCTCAACGCTTCGGGAACGTCGGCAAAGAGTTCGTTCATCTCTTCGCGTGTTTTCATCCATTCCTGTTTGGTATAAAGCATACGGGTAGGATCATCCAAATCCTTACCGGTACTCAAACAGATCAAACGGTCGTGCGCTTCCGCATTCTCTTCATCTACAAAGTGAACATCATTCGTACAAATTAGTTTGACATTGAACTTCTTAGCATATTCAATCAGATATTTGTTCACATTTACCTGCAACGGGTAACATTCGTGATTAGCACGGGGAACAGTCGCTTTATGACGCTGCATCTCCAGATAATAGTCATCGCCAAACAAGTTCTTATACCATTGTATGGCTTCCTCCGCTTCTGCAAATTGCCCGGCAGTAATCCGCTTCGGCACTTCACCACCAAGACAGGCCGAACAAACAATAAGTCCTTCGTGATATTTTTCCAGTTCGCTACGATCAGTACGCGGGCGCATATAATATCCGCGTGTCCATGCGTGCGATACTAATTTAATAAGATTATGATAACCTTTTTCATTCTTAGCCAATACAATCAAGTGATAACCACTCTGGTCGGGCTTACCTTCTTTTTCAGGTCCATGGTACGACGTGCTACATACATTTCACAACCGATGACAGGTTTGAAAAGCTTGTTTTCCGCTTCCACTATCTTAGCTTTGCAAGTAGCAATCTCGGCTTCTTTATCCGCGCACTCTATTGTGCCGGCCTCAATTCCCGCAATTCGCTTCTTCAGGTCTTTAACTTCACCTTTCGGACCGCTGTTCTTCTTATTAACGTAGTTCGTAAATTCCTTAATACCGAACATATTTCCATGATCGGTCACGGCAATACCCTTCATCCCATTTTCATGGCTTTATCGACCAGACGAGCTACGCTAGCCTGACCATCCAACAGAGAATATTGAGTATGGACATGTAAATGAACGAAATCCTGCATAATGATAAGTAGTTAATTTGAAGGCATAAAATTACTACCTCTTGGGTTATAAACAAAAATAATCCTCAAAAAGTTATCAACATTCGCATTTCTATGCCCATTTACTTGCTGATTTTTAAATTAAGTATATTTTTGCAGACAATATCATTAAACAGCATTCATGGGCCGACTAAAGAAATTGAAGAAAATACGTATTCACCGCGAAGGAACACATATATTATGGGCAAGCTTTTTGCTATTGCTATTGATTAATGCAGCTCTTTATTGGGGAATCGATTGCAAAATACCTTTTTATGTGGTAGCAGTAGCGAGTATAACAGTTTATCTGTTGATGGTGAATTTCTTTCGTTGTCCGATCCGTCTCTTCGGGCAGGACACTGAAAAGATAGTCGTAGCACCTGCCGACGGAAAAATCGTTGTCATCGAAGAGGTGGATGAAAACGAGTATTTTCATGACCGGAGATTAATGATCTCCATCTTTATGAGTATCGTCAACGTACATGCCAATTGGTATCCGGTGGACGGTACCATTAAAAGGTAGCACATCATAATGGAAACTTTATGAAAGCATGGTTGCCGAAAGCCAGCACAGAAAACGAACGTTCTACGGTAGTAATCGAAACTCCGGAAGGAGTGGAAGTACTCACCCGGCAAATTGCCGGAGCAGTGGCACGCCGTATTGTCACCTACGCTGAAGTAGGAGAAGAATGTTATATTGACGAACACATGGGATTTATCAAATTCGGTTCCCGCGTGGATGTGTATTTACCCATTGGCACGGAATTTGTGTCAAAATGGGACAATTAACGACCGGTAACCAAACGGTTATCGCCAAACTTAAATAATTCTGTCACAATGACAAACGTTATTAAAAACAGTATTCCGAATACCGTAACCTGCCTGAACCTTTTCTCCGGTTGTATTGCCTGCGTCATGGCTTTTGAAGCCAAATATGAGCTGGCTCTACTTTTCATCGCTTTAAGTTCTATTTTTGATTTCTTTGACGGATTGTTGGCTCGTGCACTTAATGCACATTCCATTATCGGAAAAGACCTGGATTCATTGGCAGATGATGTCAGCTTCGGAGTTGCTCCCTCACTGATCGTATTCTCCTTGTTCAAAGAAATGTACTATCCGGCAAGTATGGAGTTCATCGCTCCTTACCTACCCTATTTGGCATTCTTGATTTCTGTTTTTTCAGCATTGCGCCTGGCTAAATTCAATAATGACACGCGACAGACCAGTTCTTTTGTCGGACTTCCCGGTACCAGCCAATGCTCTGTTCTGGGGCTCATTAGTGGCAGGTGCACATGACTTCCTGATATCAGACAACTGCCATCCTGTCTACCTTCTTATACTTGTCTGTCTGTTTTCCGGACTACTGGTATCAGAAATACCGATGTTTTCTTTGAAATTTAAAAACCTGTCATGGAATGACAACAAAACCAGTTTTATATTCCTGATTATCTGCATTCCTTTCCTTGTACTTCTTGGAATTAGCAGTTTTGCCGCCATTATTGTATGGTATATTTTACTTTCACTTTTTACAAGAAAAAGTAAATAAACAATCTCTTGGCACGTTTGTTGTACTATGAGTTTTATCGAAGTAACAACATAAAAATCATAGTCCGATGCATATACTTTTATTCATACTCATTTTTATCATTGCCATTTTCGTATTTGGCCTTTCTATTGTCGGCTTCATACTAAGAACGATTTTCGGATTAGGACGTGGTTCTTCTTCATCACGCCCGAAACAAACGGAATCGGGACGCACAAGCCAACAGGGCTATGGCCAAAGAGATCGCCGTTCAAATGATGATGAAGAGGAAATATATTCCGAGAATGTTCCGGAGAAAAGACATAAAAAAATATTCACCCAGGATGATGGCGAATATGTAGATTTTGAGGAAATCAAATAAGCCATTACACTGCTTTCATTTCCGTTTCGCAGCAAAAAACTCTTTCATTAGTGCAGCGCATTCGTCAGCCATTATCCCTTTTACAACCACCGTTTTAGGATGTAGAGCCGAACCGGCATATTTCTGATAGCCGCGTTTTTCATCTTCGGCACCAAACACAAGCTTGCTTGTCTGTGCCCAAGCAATAGCTCCTGCGCACATTACGCAAGGCTCAACTGTGACATACAGGGTACATTCGTTCAAGTACTTGCCACCAAGGACGTTGGCAGCAGCTGTAATAGCCTGCATCTCAGCATGAGCCGTTACATCATTCAATGTTTCTGTGAGATTATGGGCACGTGCGATAATCCGCTCCTTACAAACCACGACAGCTCCAACGGGAACTTCCCCCCGCTCGGCAGCCTTTCCTGCCTCTATCAAAGCTTGTTTCATGAAGTAAATATCGTCCAGCATTCCACCCTTTAATTTTGAATCTATTTTTTATTATCCCCCTATCGTCTCATGTCGTGTTCACCAAAAAGGGTTGGATAATCTTCTTCCATATTCTTATGAATAAACATGAGAATCGTTTCACGAAGCCAACGTGACTTGTTCGTTATCTTATATTTCTCAAGATAACGATCTACAATCAGCTGTTCTTCGTCGCTCAATAAAATGCTCATCCGTCGTTCCCTTTTGGTACACTCGACATGCATTTTCAGGCACTTCTTACTCCTTTTTCTCATATCTTCTGCAAAATTACTTTTACTTCTGTAAATACAAAGAATAAAAGCAGTAAATTTGCAAAAAAAGATGGCTAAACATAATGATTTAGGAAAAGCCGGAGAAAATGCCGCCGTAGCTTATCTTGAACAGAAGGGGTATCTTATTCGTGACCGGAACTGGAGAAAAGGACATTTCGAACTGGACATTGTAGCTGCAAAAGACAATGAACTAATTGTAGTAGAAGTGAAGACGCGCAGTGACACTCTGTTTGCAGAGCCGGAAGATGCTGTAGATTTACCCAAAATAAGACGTACAGTACGTGCAGCGGATGCCTATATCAGATTGTTTCAGATTGACACTCCTGTACGCTTCGATATCATCACTGTAGTAGGCAACGACGGGAATTTCAAGGTTGAACACATAGAGGAAGCGTTTTATCCTCCTTTATATTAAAGAAAGCTGTGGATTTAGATATTCATCATTATAAGAGCCGTGAAATTCGTGCAATCTGCGCTTTAATTTATGATATAACCAATTATGAAAACATACTATAATTATTAATTCATTATGAATGTAGAAACTGTCAGAGAATACTGCTTGAACAAGAAAGGAGTCACCGAATCTTTTCCTTTCGATGATGTATCACTGGTTGTAAAGGTAATGAACAAGATGTTTGCTCTCATTGACCTGGAAGAAGCTAATCACATCGCACTAAAATGTGATCCGGAAGAAAGCAATCGAACTGCGTGAACATTATTCGGGAATTGAAGGGGCTTATCATTTTAATAAAAAGTACTGGAATAGTGTCCGCTTTGACAGTGACGTAGACGATAAATTGATGAAAGAGCTTATCGATCACTCTTATAATGAGGTAATCAAAAAAATTACTAAAAAGTTACGCGCAGAATATGATGCCCTTCCCTGATACATTCCCGGTTCCATTGATTCATATCAACGAGACGAACTCGACCAACAATTATCTGCAATCTCTCTGTTCTGAACAGAAGGTGGAGGAATTAACTGTCGTTGTCGCCGATTTTCAGACTTCCGGTCGGGGACAGCGTGGAAATTCGTGGGAATCAGATCCTGGCAAGAATCTTCTTTTCAGCACCGTTATCTTCCCCGAGTTTTTGGAAGCACGACGTCAGTTTCTTATTTCACAGATTATATCTTTAGCTATTAAAGAAGAATTGGATACCTATACCACCGACATTTCTATCAAATGGCCGAATGATATTTATTGGAAAGAAAAAAAAATATGTGGGATGTTGATAGAAAACGATCTGATGGGGCGGAATATCAGTCAGAGCATTATAGGAATCGGAATCAATATTAATCAAGAGATATTTCACAGTTCTGCTCCTAACCCCGTTTCACTGCTACAAATCACAGGAAGAAGAGCATGATCTATTTGAAATACTGAAAAATATCATGCTGCGTATCCAATCTTATTATAGCTTGCTCAAAAAAGGCGATACGACATCAATAGCCTGTCAATATGAAAAGTATCTCTTTTCAGAAGGGAAGGGATGCATCGATATAAAGATGCCAATGGAGAATTTCTTGCACGAATCGTTTGTGTAGAACCTGAAGGAAAGTTGATATTAGAAGATGAGAAGCTGATTAAAAGAGGGTATATGTTTAAGGAAGTAGAATATTTACTGAAATAAGCTATTCTATTCCAGATCAAAACATTATCTTTGAAACGTGCGTTTTTATATAAAACTCTTTCATTTATGAAAACAAAATTAATTTTCCTCCTTCCATTGTTATGGATATTAATAGGATGCGATGATTCAGATTCTGCAACATTGCATATATCAGAATCGAAGTTTGATAACATCAGCGCAAGCGGTGAATCATTAACGATAGATATTACATGCAGTTCTTCATGGACTGTAACAAGTAATAAACAATGGTGTATTCCTAATACACAAAAAAGGAGAGAACGATGGAAAGTTAATCTTATCTATTAATGCAAATCTGGAATCCAAATCCAGAACAGCAACTGTCACTATCATAAGTCATAAGGTTAACAAAACTGTTCAAATCATTCAAAATGGCTCTATCAATACAGCTGAAGAATATCATTATAAAATCCCTGTAATCTTTCATGTATTGTATAAAGAAGATGAAATTCTCTACAAAAAGTAAATTCAAGCCGTTTATCCCATATACTAGACAAAGTGAACAGTCTGTATAAAAGCAAGAATAACAGTGTAGACATGAATCTTACTTTTACATTGGCAACAACAGATAAAAATGGAGAAACATTACCCAATCCTGGCGTAGAATATATCCAATGGCCAGAGTCATACCCTATCGATTGTGAAGCTTTTATGAAGGATAATTCGGGAAAATATGTAAAATACTTATGGGATCCAAACTCATATATCAACATTATGGTTTATAATTTTACAACTGAACCGAATTCAAATTCAGTAACATTAGGTATCTCTCATATTCCTTTTTCTACTACAGGCAAGCATTATTTAGAAGGGCTTGGTGAAACAGACTACTCTCATCTAACATTAGCAAATTTACAATTCCCACTATCTGTCTCCATTAATAGCCTATATATTAATGAAGAGTCTACTCCAACAGAATATAGTACAGCAGACATTGCTGTCACGCTAGCTCATGAATTAGGACATTACCTGGGACTACATCATGTCTTTGCCGAAACCGATAATGGCACGTGTGAAGATACGGATTATTGCAAAGATACCAAAAGCTATAATAAACAAGAGTATGATAGTAATTGTGATTACATATATGAAAATGAGAGAGCAAAATACACATTTGAAAATTTGGTAAAACGAACAGGATGTGATGGTATAGAGTTTATCTCTTATAATATCATGGATTATGCTATTAGTTATTCAAACCAATTCACTCAAAATCAACGTGAACGTATCAGACATGTCTTATCCTATAGTCCACTGATACCTGGACCGAAGAAAGGAGACATTGATACCCGAGCACTTAATGAAGGTCCCTTGGATTTACCAATACGAACTATAAAATAACAAATTGAATATAATAGAAAAAGAGGTGAACCACCTAGCGATTCACCTCTTTTTCTATTCTCAATATCTTATCCAATGTCTTTTGAGCTTCTGTCGATGGAAAACGTAGAACAACTTTCTGTAAAGAGTTACGCGCTTTCTCATACCGGGTAGTGAACAACTTCGATAATCCATCCCGGTAGCGGGCATACTGCATTTTAGTGGGAGAAGAAAGTTTTTTATAATCCATCTCCAACTTTTTCTTCTCCTGCTCTGCTGTCAAATAATAATAGTTTCCTAAAAAGATATTAGCCGCCAGATTATCCGCCTCAAGTTGCAATATTTTTTCGTACATACGCAAAGCATCTTTTTCTTGTCCGCGGCACACTTGCATTTCCGCACATGTTTCCAAACAATCTACATTATTTGGGTCCTTTTGCAGCAATTCCTTGTAAAATAAATAGGCTTTATCGTAATTCCGATTCTTTTTATAGGCAAGCGCTAATTCTGTAGCCAGTTTGGAGCTAATTTCACTGTTCTTGTCTACATTCGTCCAATAATACATTTCCGTACGGTCTATATTCAGAGCGATAGTCTGCCGGAAATAGCTCACAGCCTGCCCATTCTGCCCTGCCTCAATGGCGGCAGATACTTTCTGCAACATCTCATCAACCGACTGTGCATTCAGCACCAGTGGCAAGTGAGAATAAAGAGATAAGAAAAATAGTTAAGGTCCTCATAATCCATCCGATTGCTATTTAGTTCGTGATTCACAAAGATACAAAAAAAAATAAAAAATGTACCTTTGTGGACGAAAAGAACAATCAATTTGATAAAAGTGTTTTCTATAAAATGATAGATAAAAAACAATCCTCCGAAAACAGACGAATATTACGGATAGCCATACCATCGATTATATCAAATATTACCGTCCCGCTACTGGGACTTATCGATGTTACCATCGTAGGACACCTCGGTTCTCCGGCCTACATTGGAGCCATCGCTGTAGGGGGAATGTTGTTTAATATTATCTATTGGATTTTCGGATTCCTACGCATGGGGACGAGTGGCATGACCTCACAAGCGTATGGGCAGCATGATTCTAAATGAAATCACCCGGTTACTGTTACGTTCTGTTGGAGTAGGATTATTTATAGCACTTTGCCTGTTGATACTCCAATACCCCATTCCTTAAATTGGCATTTACACTGATACAAACCACACCGGAAGTCAAGCAACTGGCAACTACCTATTTCTATATCTGTATCTGGGGAGCTCCCGCCACATTAGGGCTTTATGGATTCGCCGGCTGGTTTATCGGGATGCAGAATTCACGCTTTCCCATGCATATCGCTATTACTCAAAATATTGTCAACATTGTAGCCAGTCTATCCTTTGTCTACTTATTGGACATGAAAGTGGCAGGAGTGGCAACAGGGACTTTAATTGCCCAATATGCAGGTTTCTTCATGGCTATTCTGCTATACATGCGTTACTATAGTGCGCTTAAGAAAGCGAATCGTATGGAAAGAAATCATACAGAAACAAGCCATGTACCGTTTCTTTCAAGTCAACCGGGACATATTCTTCCGCACCCTCTGCCTTGTTATAGTCACTATGTTTTTTACCTCTGCAGGAGCCGCCCAAGGAGAAATCGTATTAGCCGTGAACACCTTGCTCATGCAACTATTCACTCTGTTTTCGTACATCATGGACGGATTCGCTTATGCCGGTGAAGCACTGGCCGGCCGTTACATTGGTGCCAAGAACCAAACAGGCTTACGTAACACAGTACATCACCTTTTCTATTGGGGATTGGGTCTTTCATTGATATTCACCATCCTTTATGCAATCGGTGGAAAAGAATTTCTTGGCCTACTAACCAATGACACTTCAGTAATCAACGCTTCAGACACTTATTTTTACTGGGCACTCATTATTCCGCTAGCCGGTTTCTCCGCTTTCTTATGGGATGGCGTTTTCATTGGTGCCACTGCTACCCGACAAATGCTTTACTCCATGTTAGTTGCCTCTGCCAGCTTCTTTGGAGTCTATTACGCTTTCCATCCCCTCCTGGGAAATCACGCCCTGTGGCTGGCTTTTCTCGTTTATCTTTCATTGCGGGGAATTATACAAACCTCTTTGGGAAGACAAATAATGAAAAAAGTAATCGTATCCCGGTGAGGCTATCCGATAAATTATCTCTATATTTGCGGCAAACAATAAAAAGCAAAAGGTATGGCAAAGTATAAAAGAATCTTACTAAAGCTTAGTGGAGAGAGCTTAATGGGCGAAAAGCAATATGGCATTGATGAAAAAAGACTGGCAGAATATGCTGAACAAATCAAAGAAATCCACGAACAAGGGGTACAGATCGGTATCGTTATCGGAGGAGGCAATATATTTCGCGGACTAAGCGGAGCCAATAAAGGTTTCGACCGCGTGAAAGGAGACCAAATGGGAATGTTGGCTACTGTAATCAACAGTCTCGCTCTAAGTTCTGCTCTTGTGGCTACCGGTGTAAAAGCACGTGTGTTGACAGCAGTCCGGATGGAACCTATCGGTGAATTCTACAGTAAATGGAAAGCCATCGAATGTATGGAAAACGGCGAAGTAGTCATTATGTCCGCTGGAACAGGAAATCCTTTCTTTACTACTGACACCGGTTCTTCACTTAGAGGCATAGAAATCGAAGCAGACGTTATGCTGAAAGGTACTCGTGTAGATGGTATTTACACAGCTGACCCCGAAAAGATCCTACCGCTACCAAATTCGACGATATTACATACGATGAGGTACTGAAACGTGGTTTGAAAGTCATGGATTTGACAGCGACTTGTATGTGTAAAGAAAACAATCTGCCAATCGTCGTATTTGATATGGACACAGTAGGTAACTTAAAGAAAGTAATCAGCGGAGAAGAGATAGGTACGTCTGGCACTTTCGGGTATTGCTTTGCTCTATCAAGGAGATGGTGATAAACCGCTATCACGTTGGGGATCATCTTCGTACTGCTGTCTTCACTTTCATATGCTATATATACATAGTAGGTGTGAACCGCTCAACATTGAAAAACCTGCCAACCACCAAACTTACATTTTACGCCATCCTGTTCGGACTATCGGTTTACATCGTCCGTCTGAACTTCTGTATGGAGCTGCAGGTTATACCATCCACCTGGTTATGGGCAGATACATTGGCTTTGGCTATTCTGCCAACCGCCATTTCATGGGTCTGCACCGCCTTAGCTATCCATTATATAGGCTCTACACCAACCGCCATTCTAGGTGCTTTGGAACCTGTGACAGCCTTATTTTTCGGTGTTATGCTGTTCCATGAGAAACTAACTCCTCGCTTAATGGTTGGTATTTTAATGATTATCACCGCCGTGACCTTGATTATCATCGGCAAATCACTCATAAAAAAGATGGGGATGCTGTTGCAGATGAACAAAAAATAATATACTTTTGCTACTTAATCAATCAAATAGCAACTTTAATTATCAAAAATATGGTAGACGTAAAGACTTGCCTTGACAATGCACAAGAAAAAATGGATATGGCTGTTATGTATCTGGAAGAAGCACTGGCAACATATCCGCGCCGGAAAAGCAGTACCCGACTGTTGGACGGTATCCGTGTAGAACTCTTACGGAAGTATGGTTCCTATCAGCAATGTCTTAGCAGTAACTACTCTCGATGCACGTATTATCACCATCAAACCGTGGGATAAGAGTATGTTCCGTGTCATCGAAAAAGCGATTATCGACTCCGACCTCGGTATCATGCCCGAAAATAACGGCGAAGTGATCCGTATCGGTATTCCCCTCTGACGGAAGAACGTCGTAAAAGCAATTGGCAAAACGAATTGGCGCGAAGGCGAAACTTTGCAAAGTCGGCGTACGCAACGCCCGCCGAAACGGTATCGATGCACTGAAGAAAGCTGTAAAAGACGGATTGGCAGAGGATGAGCAAAGAATGCGGAAGCGAAA
>VOFG01001543.1_pt1 | contig 32274 bp, 46 predicted proteins | sample 5384171 | NCBI WGS metagenome assembly VOFG01 (sample SAMN12384726, study PRJNA508395) | human gut metagenome | isolation source: healthy gut F | host: Homo sapiens
TATCATAAGCATGTCCCATCTTGTGTAAGTCAATCGTGTTACTTTATGCCAGATAATTCTGAACGATCTTCAGGCATTGATCCGGTACTTCTAACATTAAAAAGTAATTTTGAATTGGAAATGTGCGTGACATCGATCGCATGATTTTTCTTTACATATTCTTCTGCGATGCTGATTGCTTTCTTCCGGTCTGTACTTTCTATGATGTGAAGATTATCTTTGTCTGTGATGGCTCTTGTCACATCCACGTTTGTATAAGAACATTTTTGCTGGCATATAAAAATCTGCTGTTACTCTTATGGATGTGTGCAGACTGATAATACAGATCTGTAAATTTCTTGTTGTCCTGTAGTGGGCGGCTCAGATACTTTTTTGTCAAAGATAGAACGGATATGATCTTCACTGACATAAAAAGTTGTAGAGGGCTGTTCCGACCAGTGGTGCAAACAGGATATTTTTCGATCGCCATCTGTAAACGGTTGGTCTCCATCTTCATCTGATGGATGTCAGACGGATTGATCAAATGATCTGATCGAAAAGATCAGGATTCATTTGATTTGGCCATGATGGCAATGGATGAAGCATCTGCGCTGGTAATGACATTTGTCTTTTCACCGATCACATCCTGGATAAAAGGAGGTCAGCAACTGCACATACAAAAAAAAATTCGTATAAGTAAGTGATGGCTTGTCCGATCTGCCGCATCCGAGAAGATCCAGTGTGTGTATACGGTGAAAGCGATCCTTTTCTAATTTCTTCAGAATCTTGGACCATTCATAACCGGAACTGATGGTATCTAAATTGTGGAGCAAGAGGAGAGGAGCGCCCTGACCCTGCCTGGTGTAATAGATTCGACCATATTTAAAAATCATAAAAATCACCCTTTGCCGTAGAACAAAGATTTTTTTTTCTTTTGCATGATAGTCGATCGCTGTGTTGGTCGCATAGAGAGCAGCCGTTGCAGCAAGCACTGTTTTTAATAAGGAATGTTTTTTACCCATATTCGATCTCCCTAAATTTTCTAATCCTATTATTTTTTATTATAGTGTACTTTATGTCTTATCAAATATTTTCTGAAAACTTTTAGAATTTTTTCAATAATTTATTTTGTTTTGTTAAGGTAGAATTCTTGCAATGCTAAGTCATAATATTATAGAATATAGGTGGAGTTAAATATCCTAATTATGTATTAAAAAAATATTTAATACGGTAGTGTATTAACGTGATAAAATATATAAATATCAAAGGATGAAATATGGTTTACGAATTCTAAAGAAGCAGCAGGAAGAACCGATCGCTAAAAAATAGAACTGGATGAGGACTATGAATTAGTCCTTAGCAAAATTAAAGAAAATGAAAAATTCTGATCTTTTGGATGAGGAGGATAGTTCTTATTTTTCTGATTTCACACCAAGAGATATTAATCAAAAAACAAGTCCCGTATACAGGAACTGCAACAATTACTGGTAGGATTGAACCAGGATAATATAAATCTTTCTGCTGAGATAGACAGAGTGCATGAAAAATTATCCGACTGCGAAAAAGCATTGGAAGAGGTAAAGGACACCAAGAACAGCCAAGAGCAGTTGAAGGATGTTTCACATGAAAAAGAATTAAAAACGATTTCTTCTTATATTATAAGCGATCCGAGAAGAGCAAAAATTGGAACTGGATCACTATATCAGTAAGTATATGTCTTGATATATTATGAGGGTAAACAATCCAATATGTTTACCCTCATTTTTATTTATTCTGTCTTTTCATAGATGCGGACAAGTCTTTGTCGGTTGTATCTCTGATCATAACAAACATACTATCAAACAGGGTAGCACACAGATTGCCGCGATCAAGAATACCGGTAAGGCACCAAAAGGTATGGTAAAGAGAATGGACAAGATGCTAAATAGCATGATAAGTTCATGCACAAGTTCTGCATGACACATATTATTGATGACCTCTTTGTATGCTATGTGTTTTTAAAGAAAATTGGCTTGGATCAAAGACCATGACCTGTCTTTTTCCATTGTTTTTTTTTAAGTCCTTTGTATAGTTTTGTCTCCCATGTCTTTGGTTGAAACCACCATATCTGGTAGTTATATTTATGATGAAACAGGAGGCTTAGTATAAGAGGAGACAACAGTCTTATCACGATATGATAACTTGTTGTAAAAAATGTGATGGCAAGCGACTCTATCCAGTCAATTTGTAGATGTAGATAGAGCATGGTAAAAAGGATTGTTCCGAGCAGTGCGATGACAAGAGAGACTGCGGCTATCCTTGGCCATGGACTGTAAAATTCATCTTCTTTCTTTTTTTATTAAAGTCATATACACTCCTTATCCTATAGTTCATGGTATTGTTAAATATCCTCCTGTATTTATCTATTAATTATAGAAAACAAATCAGGATATGACAATATCTAGAAAAGAAAAATATTTATGAAACACTAGATATAGGTACTATGGACGAGATGTTTCACGTGAAACATTTATATATATATACTTATCCACAAATAATGACCACAATATTTAGTGTTGAGATTTGGATAAACTCCAGATGATTTTTACTATATCTTGTAAAAATGTTTCACGTGAAACATTCTAATGTGGATAATGTGAATAGACAATATCTAGTATTTTATATAGTGAAAGGCTTGATTTTACTAGGAAAAATCGCTTTTTAAAGTTCTATAAAAGTGCTATAATTGGTATCGTTGTAAATAAGAATATACGATAAGAAAATAGAAAGAAAAGGAGTATCATCAGATGGGAAGAATCATCGCGATTGCAAATCAGAAGGGTGGCGTGGGAAAAACCACGACAGCTATAAATTTGTCTGCATGTCTGGCAGAGTTGGGTAAGAAGGTATTGGTTATCGATCGGATCCGCAGGGAAATACGACCAGTGGATTTGGTATTGATAAAGAAGAAATAGAAAATACAGTTTATGAGTTGATGCTGGGAGAATGTTCCATTCGCGAGAGTATGACAAAAGTGGAAAATATTGAGCATTTATCTTTGATTCCATCTAATGTAAACTTAGCAGGAGCGGAGATCGAATTACTGGGCATCAATGAAAAAGAATATATTTTAAAGAATGCAGTAGATTACATTCGTGACGATTATGATTATATCATTATTGATTGCCCGCCATCATTGAACATGCTTTACCGTCAATGCTATGACAACAGCAGATTCCATTCTTGTTCCAATCCAGTGTGAGTATTATGCATTGGAAGGAATCAGCCAGTTGATCCATACGATCGACCTGGTACAGGAAAGATTGAATTCAAATCTTAAGATTGATGGTGTGGTATTTACCATGTACGATGCAAGAACAAATCTTTCATCAGATGTTGTAGATACTGTCAAAGAAAATCTGAATGCTACGGTTTATCAGACGATCATTCCTAGAAATGTTCGTTTGGCAGAGGCTCCTTCCCATGGACTGCCGATCAATCTTTACGATCCAAAGTCTTCCGGAGCAGAGAGTTATCGTAATTTGGCAAAGGAAATTATTGAGAGAAAGGATGTCTAGGCATGGCAGCAAAAAAAGGATTAGGTAAAGGACTGGATTCCTTAATTCCAAGTAAACCAATAGAAAGTGCAAAAGAAGTATCGATCAGAATGCGGTAGAAAATGCAAAAGCAATGGTAAGCATTGACAAGATCGAGCCAAATGCAGAGCAGCCACGAAAAGCATTTGATGAAGATGCTCTGATGGAATTAGCAGATTCTATCAAACAGCATGGTGTCTTATCACCACTTTGGGTGCATGAAGTAAAGAACGGAAAAGATTCTTATTATGAGATCATTGCCGGCGAGCGTAGATGGCGTGCGGCAAAGAAAGCAGGACTGAAAGAAGTACCTGTTATCGTTATGAATCTTTCAGAGCAGGAAATCGTTGAGATTTCTTTGATCGAGAATATCCAGCGTGAGGACTTAAATCCGATTGAGGAAGCCCTTGCTTATAAGAAACTTTTGGATGAGTTCAATCTGAAACAGGATGAAGTAGCAGAGCGTGTGTCAAAGAGTAGAACAGCCGTTACCAACTCTATGCGTCTTTTGAAGTTGGATGAGCGTGTACAGCAGATGGTCATTGACGAAATGCTTTCCACCGGTCATGCCAGAGCCATTCTTGGTATTACAGATAAGGATAAACAGTACGATTTTGCACAGCGCGTTTTTGATGAAAACTCAGCGTGCGTGATGTAGAAAAAGAAGTAAAGGGGTCTGCAAAATGAGAAAGACAGTGACAAGGTAAAAGAGAATAAAAGATCGATCCGAGACTTGAGGCTATTTATGCAGAATTGCAGGAGCAGATGAAAAGACACTGGGAACAAAGGTAACTATCGTGCCAAAGGATAACAAAAAGGGTAGAGTAGAGACGAGTATTACTCACATGGGATGAGTTGGATCGTATCGTAGGTCTGTTTCAGTCTATCCGTCATGAATAGAACAAATGTTCTGTAAAATACAAAAGAAAAGAAAAAGTTGGTGTTATTATGTTTGAAGAATATTTAGAATCAGTACCGATTATGTTGTCATTGGTATGGCAGCAGTTATCTTTTTGATCATCCTCATGATCATCAATGTGGTGCAGATGAGCAAGTTAAAGAAAAGATATGCAATCTTTATGAGTGGTAAGAATGCCAAGTCACTGGAAGATACACTTGTATATCGTCTGGAGCAGGTAGATGAACTGATAGAGAGTAATGCGGCAAATGAGAGAAACATTGATGCTTTGTTCAAGAGAATGAAGTTTGGTTTTCAGAAGTATGGACTCATCAAGTATGATGCTTTTCAGGAGATGGGAGGAAAACTTTCCTTTTCACTCTGCCATGTTAAATGAGAAGAATGATGGATTTTGTCCTCAATGCTGTTCACAGTCGTGAGGGCTGCTATACATATGTAAAAGAGATCATTGACGGCAATTCCATCATTATGCTTGCAGAGGAAGAACAACAGGCTCTCGATGCTGCGCTTGAGAGTAACAAGTAAGGAAAGTAGGAATTTATGCATAGTTATTTACAGGCGATTGGATTTTCCAATATTACAAAAGACGAACTGGATCATTCGATCTATGAAGCGATACGCAAGCCTGATAGTCATGAAGTAGCCCTGGATTCTGATGGAAATGAATTTGTAGAACTTGATTTTGAAGTGTGCGAACATACGGGAATTGCCATTCGTGGTGTATATGATACGGATGACAATTTAAAAGTAGATTATTACTTTCCTTATTGTAAGGGCGGTAATTTTTTCTACAGATGCGGAACTGGAGATCATCAAGCAATCGGATAAAGAAAGTTATCAGGGATTTTGTGATGAGATGCGGCTTGGCGTAAACTGATCTTTTACTTACAGAATGCGATCGAGTATCTGCAAAAAGTCCAGCCATGGTTATGATGGAAATCGTTTTCGCAGATCTTATCTGACGGGACTTTCGCTGGAGGGAAAGATATTACTTCCGGTGGCAGAGCCTACCGTAAAAAAGACAGATAAAAAGACGCAGAACTTCACCGTGGCGGCAGCCAGAGAAGGGGATGAGGATGCGATCGAGAGTCTGACGATCGATGATATGGATACCTATTCCATGATATCAAAGCGTGTCACGAAGGAAGATGTTTATAGCATTGTAAAGACAACCTTTATGCCATATGGTATTGAAAGTGATAAATTTGCTGTGATCGGTCAAATAAAAAGAGTTCCATAAATTAACAAATTATGTTACCATGGAAGAGTTGTATGTGATGCATCTGGAAAGTAATTGATCTGAGTTTGATGTTTGCATCAATGCAAAAGATCTATTGGGACTCCCAGAGGTTGGTCGTAGATTTAAGGGCAACATTTGGATGCAGGGAACCGTGGAGTTTTAATTTAATAAAAAGGTCTGTTTTGGCAGACCTGTATTTGTTCTCTTAGTTAAATGGATATAACAAGCGCCTCCTAAGGTTCAATCATGGTTGACACCAACGGAAGTTGAGAAGTGGTAATTCATCAGAGTTCGATTCCATAAACATAAGGGATTGATCTGGATGTCAAAGTAAGTTATAATAGAAATCACGTTAGTGATTGGATTCATAGATATGGCTACCGTAGCCAAAAGGCTGAAAAGCTTGAAAATACGGCATTTGTCTCCTTAGTTATATGGATATAACGGGGTCCTCCTAAGGTTCAATCATGGTTGAGACTTATGGAAGTTGAAAAATGAAGTGATAAGTCAGAGTTCGATTCCAACAGGGATTGACCTGAATGTCAAAATAAGATACAATGGAAATTCATCACAAGGGTGATTGAATTCATAGATATGGCAGCCGGAGGGGCCCAAACAGCAATGTCTGTTTGGAACTTTACTATCTATAAAAGTTCCAGGCAGGCATTTTTTATTTCCTGAATCCTGGAGGAAAGGAGTCAAGATGACTGAACCAAACAGACAATCAGGAGAAAACGAAGAAAGAATCATAGAAATTGAGATTGAGCGTCTTCGTCCGTTCAAAGAGCACCCGTTTCAGGTAAAAGATGATAAGGAAATGTTTCTTTTGCAGGAAAGCATTGAGAAGTATGGCATTTTAAATCCGCATAATCGTCAGACCAGTACCGGATGGATACTATGAGATCATATCCGGTCACAGAAGAAAACATGCTGCGGAGAAACTGGGATACGGTAAAGTACCGGTAATCATCCGGGTATTAAGTGAAGATGATTCCATCTTGAGCATGGTAGATTCCAATCTTCACAGAGAACGGATCAGCTACAGTGAAAAAGCTTTTTGCTTACAAATTAAAGAATGACGTATTGAAAAGAAAAAGTGGTCGAAAAAGAGCCAAGTTGACCACAAAACACCAAGAAAGCGGGCGATAGAGATTATCAGCGAGGATTGTGGTGATAGCCCAAAACAAGTGCAGCGTTATATTTCACTGACAAAACTGATACCGGAAATGCTGCAGAAACTGGATGATGAGATTATTTCTTTTGTCTGGCTGTAGAGATAGCAGCATTAAGTGAAAAAGAGCAAAAGGAATTGCTTGTAGCAATGGAGTATGCACAGGCAATCCCATCACTCTCACAGGCCCAGAGGATCCGGCAACTGAGTAAAGAAAACAGTTGTCACTGGAAAAGATGGAAGAGATCATGTGTGAAGTGAAAAAGGGTGAGATCACAAGAGTGGCATTCACAAACGAGCAGTTGCACAAGTATTTTCCAAATTCTTATACACCGGCAATGATGAAGCGGGAAATACTGGCACTGTTGAAATTATGGAAAAAAGAATCATGGGAAAGTTAAAGGAGGAAGCAATCATGTGTAAAGTTATATCCGTAGTAAACCAGAAAGGTGGCGTCGGAAAGACCACCACAACCGTAAATGTAGGCATTGGACTGGCAAGAGAAGGTAAGAAAGTGTTGCTGATCGACGCGGATCCACTAGGGAAGTTTAACCGCAAGTCTTGGATATGAGGAACCGGATGATCTTCGCATCACATTGGCAACGATCATGATGGATGTCATCAACGAAGAAGAAATCTCTCTGGAAGATGGTATTTTACATCACCAGGAAAATGTAGATCTTCTCCCGGCAAATATTGAGCTTTCCGCACTGGAAGTAACGATGGGAAATGTTATGAGCAGAGAAATGATCATGAAAGAATATATCGATGCGATACGATGCCGATACGATTATATCCTGATCGACTGTATGCCGAGCCTTGGTATGATGACAATCAATGCACTGGTCTCCTCTGATTCTGTGCTGATACCTGTACAGGCCGCATATCTGCCTGTGAAAGGACTTCAGCAGCTGATCAAGACCATTCTTACAGTAAAGAAAAGACTGAATCGGAAACTGGCGATTGAGGGCATTCTCCTGACCATGGTAGATTTCAGAACCAATTACGCAAGGGATATTGCATCGAGAGTACATACAACCTACGGAAGTCAGATCGAGGTATTTTGAAAATGTGATCCCGATGTCTGTAAAGCTGCTGAGACCAGTGCAGAGGGAAAAAGTATCTACATGCACTGTCCGAAAAGGAAAAGTTGCTGAGGCATATATGAAATTGACACAGGAGGTTTTGAATAATGAAAAATAGAAGTGGCGAAAAGATTAAACTGGCAAGTATTGATGAATTGCTTGGTGTGGTAAATGAAGAGTCAGCAATGGAGATAGAGATCAGTAAGATCCATCCGTTTAAGAATCATCCGTTCAAGGTTCTGGATGATGAAAAGATGCAGGACCTGGTAGAAAGTGTAAAGATCAATGGAGTACTGACTCCGGTACTGCTTCGCATGGATGAAAATGAATATGAAATGGTATCCGGTCACAGAAGAATGCATGCAGCACAGCTTGCAGGACTTACAACTATTCCGGCAATCGTAAGAGAATTATCGGATGATGATGCCATTGTGGCTATGGTGGATGCTAACATTCAGCGAGAGGAATTGTTGCCGAGTGAGAAAGCATTTGCTTATAAGATGAAATTAGCAGCTATGAAAAGACAAGCAGGAAGACCAAAAATAATTCTGGCCAAAATGACCAGAATTTAATAGGAACAGTATCTAGGGATGTATTAGCAGAGCAAGTTGGAGGAAGTTCTAAACAGATTCAGCGTTACATTCGCCTGACAGAATTGATTCTGAACTTCTTGATCTGGTAGATTTCAATTCACGGTTGCTGTCAATATCTCCTACATCGATAAGGAAGTACAGGGATGGATCTACGAATATATCAGCGACACCGGATTCATCAAACCAAAACAGATTGCAGCACTCAGAAATCAGCTGAATGATGGACCAATCAATCAGATCCAGATGTTATCAATTTTCAATAACTGTGTGATGGCAAAGAAAATATATCGGTCTCTTACTTTCTCAGAAAAGAAACTGACAAAGTATTTTCCGGATGATTATACAGCCAAAGATATGGAACAGGTGATTGAATCATTATTAGAAAAATGGATGCAGGAACAGTCCTGTTAAGGATAGAAAAAGCTAAGAAAATAAAGTCAAAGAAGTTTAAAAGAGGACTTCTTAGCAGAAAACGAAAGGAGGAAATTATGGAGAAAAAATGACATTTAATTATTTTTACGGTACTGAAGCTGATCAGTTCAGCTTCTACCGCATACCAAAAGCATTATTTACAGACAGTCATTTTAAAGATTTATCGAGCGATGCTAAAATTTTATATGGACTGATGTTGGATCGAATGTCTCTTTCCATCAAGAATCAGTGGTTTGACGACAAAAACAGAGCATATATCTACTTTTCCATCGAAGATATCATGGAATTACTGAACTGTGGCAGAAATAAAGCCATCAAATCCATGAGAGAACTGGATGATGAAACCGGAATTGGTTTGATTGAAAAACGCAGACAGGGATTTGGAAAGGTGAACGTCATCTACGTGAAAACCTTTATGCTTGAGAAAACAGATGAGAAAAAAAATTCGACGAGGAATTACAGAAGTTTAAAAACAAACTTCTGTGGAAAAAAATGAAGAACCTGCAGAAGTTTACATTTCAAACCCTAATAATACTAATCTTAGTGATACTGAAATGAATGATAATAAATCTAATCCTATCATATCTGTGGATGAGAAAAGATTTGATAGCGATAACCGCTCTGAGGATTATCAGGCTTATGAAAACCTTGTCAAAGAGACCATTGATTATGAATCACTGGAAGTAACCCATCATGACGATATGCGACAGGTAGATGAAATTGTGAACCTGATCGTAGAGACTGTGATGTGTAAAAATGACAAGATCTTGATTGCCAGCAACTGGTATCCGGCATCACTGGTGAAGAAAAAATTTCTGATGCTGACCTATTCACATATAGAGTATGTCTTACACTGTATGCGTGGTAACACCACAAAGGTGAAGAACATCAAGAAATATTTATTAGCAGCCTTGTTTAATGCACCGTCTACGATGAATGGATATTATCAGGCAGAGGTGAACCATGATATGCCAGGACTGGTAAGATAGGAGGTGTACATGTTTATTTTAAAACTTGCTGGAAAAATATTATTACTGCCGGTATGGCTGATCCTTTTGTGATTGGCCTGGCAGTGAAGATGACAGTACAGACTTATGCGGTTGTCAGAGGGATTCTTGGTATTTATATTCACTTTGTTGATTATAGCAACTGCATACTGTTATCATGACTGGGACATTACAGGTTGCATTCCTGTTTGTGCTGAGAATGATTTTATACAATTATTCTGTATCTGATCTTGTTTGCAGGAGTGTTTGTAGACACTGTACTGGACATGACAAGAGAATTTGGTTTTATAAAATGTTGTTCTGTAGACAGAGGAATAATCTTACCACCACAGGAAGAACACTTGCATATATCTTTATTATAAAGAAGACGGATAATGGCAGGTGCATCCATATCTTTCAGCTTGGAAATATATTTTTGCAACCAAGGATGTTTCTGCATAGGGTAATCTTTTTCTTCTTATTTCTGGATGAAAGAAGACCATAGTGCCTGATACGTACAAAACGTTTTGGAGGAACATGCATTAAAAATCGACGGATAAATTCCTCGCCGGATATGGTGATCTCTTTCCAAAGCCCTTGGTTTTTGTAATCTTTAGCGGAAAAAGTAACTGTAGATTCTGTCATGTCTTTGATACGGTAGTTGCTGATAGCAATCCGGTGGGTGTATTTTCCAAGGTATCTGATGACAGATTTAGCAGGTATCTAACAATTCCTTGAAAGTATAGTAGTTTTTTGTAAGGTGCAGCCGATCCATGAAATTCAAGCCTGTCATTTTCCCAGAGCTGCTTAAGTTCAGCTATATATTTTCCACGAAATATTTTGGAGATCACCTTGATCGGAAGAAAAAACTCTTTCCCGTTGTCTTTCCAATGATTTTTCACATCCAGCCCTCCACCAAGAACAATCGCATGGATATGAGGATGAAAATTCATGGTGCTTCCCCATGTATGGAGGATACAAATATAGCCGATATCAGTCCCAAGATATTTACTATCAGCAGCAAGTTCACTGAGAGTATCTGAAGCCGCATGATAAAGAGCAGTGTATAAGAATTTCTGGTTGCTGTAGATAATGGGATTAAGTTCTTCTGGAACTGTAAAAACTACATGGAAATACGGAGCATCTAAGATATCCTCACGCCGTGCATCTACCCACTTTTCTTTTGGAAACTCCTGACACATAGGACAGCATCTGTCACGGCAGGAGTTATAGTGGACTGATATGCAGCCGCAGTCCCCGCATACGCTTACATTCACACCAAAGGCACCGGTTTTGCAATTCATGATGTGATAAGCGGCCTTTCGCTGAGCGGGAGAAATATCTATGTGTGGATTCAAAAGATGGATAAAAACGATGAAAAACATCCTGAATCGTACAATCCTTACTCATGATTCACCACCTTCCGGGTTGTCGAACGGGCTGCGGATTCCAAGAAGTGTTTTGTTGCTCACATGAAGGTAAACATCTGTAGAGCGAGGATCAACATGTCCCAGAAGTGACTGGATATTTTATATCTGTGCCACTTTCGAATAGGTGGCTGGCAAAACTATGACGGCACGCATGAGAGGAAACATGACGGGTAATGCCGGCGAGTTTAGCACTTTTCTTAAAGAACTGGTTAACACTGGCTATATCAAGATATCCACGACCAGGAACTTGGGAAAAGGATATCTTAGGGGCGACCACATTTGTACCAATACTCTGTGAGAAGGTCTAAATTTTTTGAGACAGAATTGTATACCTGTCAATTCTGCCTTTGGTTTCACGAACATGAATTGTCATGTTGGTACGTGAAATGTCATCATAATGAAGATGAACAACCTCTGATACACGTAATCCGGAAGAATACATAGTTGCAATAATCGCTTTATGCTTCAGATTCGGTGTGGCGTCAATGATTGCATTTATTTCATTGCGGGATAGAACAGCAGGAAGATTTCGCTCTCTTTTCATAGCCGGAACAGTGTCATCATCCCAAAGAATCTTCAACACCTTTCTATATAAGAACTTGATTGCAGACCGATAGTGATTGTGAGTTTCAGGAGACCTTCCTTCCAGACGTTTGGCAGTAAGAAAACTTTCCGCATCTTCAAGTGTAAGATCAGAAACATTTTTTCCAATCCAACGAAGGAAGTAACGGACATCAGAGCAATACAGTTGAATAGTTCTTTCACGCAGGTTACGTTTTTCCGCTTCATTGCGGATGGATTCAAAAATATCTTTATACATAATAAAACCTCCAGAATAAGTAGTGTTAATAATTACATCTACCTATTCGGAGGTGCGTTAGCGTCATAATTCCGATTGCGGAAGAGACTGGAAAATGTTATTCTTATCATAGGCAGTGGAGCTTTCTTAGTTCAGTTGTTTCGTGTGGTAACTTAACAATAACGGATTATGGAAAGTAATTCCACTGCTTTTTAATAAAAATAAAACTGCGCCACAGTAACTTCAAGTTTGTGGAATCGACTGAAAGGAAGCATTATATGTTCTATATTTATATTATTTTTGATTTTGCAATGGCAGTAATTATGCTTCTATTTGGAATATGGTTTTATAGGTCAAAGGACAAGCATCCAACTTCTTGTCTGGTTATAATATGAAATCTGCAGAAGAACGAAAAAATATGATGAAAATGCTATGTGTAAGGCATATGGGAAGAGAATGATGCTTATGTCACTTCCTTTTATTGCTGGAATGATTATAGATATTTGGTATATAGGAACTGGTTGTGTAATTGCATGGGCGATATGGTTTGTTATGTTTATTCTGTTGCTTATAGATAGACATAAAAGAGAAAGTTAATTTATAGAAAAATAGAATGTTTTCGGGGTGAAAATACCGTTTATTTGTTTTAGACATATGATGTCCGATTGAAAATTAGCGGATTCTCGTTTTATGTCGTGGTAATTTTGCTATATATTGGTAAGCTGTAAGTGGAAGAGAGGTAGAGACATGGATACAAAAAGATTGGAGCTTTTTTAAAAAGCAATGTCGTAAAGAGAAAGAATCTTGCAAGAACAGCTTGCCGAGAAGTTTAGGTATCTGCAAGAACAGTTTCAGATGGGAAACAGGAATAAATATGCCAGATCTCAGTATACTTGTTCAACTTGCTGAGTATTACGATGTTGAGATAAGAGAGAGCTCTCCTGGATGGAGAAAGGAGCCAGACTATGAATAAAGATATGAAAGAAACACTGGACAAAGTTGCGGTGTATGAAGAATGGGTGAAACAAAAAGCATTAAAGGCTGGAAATCTTGCATTTGCATCAATGTTTGTGATTAGTGTGTTAGCGATTATTATTCAGATGTTATTAACGGTGGATATTCGCTTGGTTTTAGGAGAGACAGCAACTGCTTTGTAGTAGGAGGAATTCTGTATGCTTCTATTATGGTGTACAATGGAATATGGGATAAATGTTTGCCAAAAAGTGCTACTATATGGCGAGATGTTTTCACCAGTGTGATATTTGCAGGAATGTTTACAGTCATCTATGGCATATGTTTATTTAGAATGGGAGCAAACACAGGTAACACGATTAGCAGTGGGATTTCTGATTGGTATTATTATTGTGGCATTTATTATTCTTAGGCTCTTGGCATTTATTAATCGAAAAAGAAACCAGAATTTGTCAAATGTTCAGGAGAAAAGGAAATTTCCCTATCTCAGGTAGAATGGACAAAAATTTATAATGCACAGAATATAGTAGAGACAGAACAACTCGTAGAAATGTTAAAGCAAAATGGAATAGCGGAATTTTTTTTCACAGGAAGCAGGTGCGAATGTTGCAATGCATGGGGCACCTGGATTTGGAATATATGGTGTGGATATATTCGTGAAAACCGATGATGCAGAGAAGGCAGTACAGTTGATCACATGCGTGCTAATATGATTATAGAAAAGATTAATAACCAAGAATGAAGAAAATTTTTGACATTTTCACACATGCGTGCTAATATGATTATAGAAAAAGAGTGCTACCGATAGACCCATTGTATGCAATAAAAAATACGAAACAGTCCGTAATATAAAAAATGTTGAAAATGAATTACAAGTTATTTTGACAAAAATTGAACTGGAATTAGGGTCGGACAAATGGTGTAGAAATATCCAGAAAACGTACTATTGTTTTATATTGAAGCAAATTTATATGCTCTTTGTTACGAGTTGCATTAAAGAAAACTCGTAAGAAAAAAAAAAAATTTGCTTTTGACCACTGTAAAACATGCTCTGAGCGTTTCGTTATATGAAGGAATAATTTTTCTTTCATATTTCAAAGAAAAGAGGATAAAGAAATGTCAGAAAAAGATGTTATACAGTTCAAGAGTTACAGGAAATCTTAGGAGTCAGCAGACCTACTATTTATAACCTTTTAAAGAAAAAAGGAATTCCGGTGGATCCAGTTGGATGGCGGAAAGTATCGCATCTCTAAGAAGAGTTTCGATGACTGGCTCGATAACTTGGAACAGTAAAAAACAGGGTGTTGATCAGGCAGATTTTGTCTGCAATCGACATCCTAAATTTTTATCTGGATTTGAGATATGATATAAGAAAAAACACTAACGCTAAAAAAGACAGGAAGTGAAGAATAAATGGCAACAGCAATTATGAAACAAAAAGAAGTTCCGGAAATGGACGATGTTGAAGAGATCATTTCAAAGATATCAGAAGACAGTCCTTACAAACGGCGTCCGACACAAAAGAGAACCTGGATGACCGTGCCGGAAATGGGAAAGCTGCTGGGATTAAAAAGACAGATCGATACTGGCTGGTGCATAAAAATGTTTTTGAATCAAAAGAGATTGCCGAAAAGATACGAATCAACATTGCCAGCTTTGAAAAATGGTACGCCAATCAGATTAAATATCATAAAGTTACCGGAGAAGAACCGGGAAAAGAATTGAAATGCTGGTCCTATTCCGTCAAGGAAGTTGCGGATCTGTTGGGTGTTGATGATTATCTTGTTTATGAATTACTCAAGAAAAATCAAATGGAAGCTGTTATTGTCGATTACTGGAAACGAATACCAAAAGAATCTTTTCAGAATTGGTATAAAAGCCAGTCCCGGTATCGGACAAAGGAAGACAGAAAAAGGACGCTCTTCTGGAAGATGCAATATTACGATGCCTGAGATGGCACAGCTGCTTGGAACAACCAGAAGCGCAGTATATACAATTCTTGATAATCCAAAGTATAGTCATTTTTTGAATTCATTGTGATTGCAGAAAAGAAAAGGATCACAAAAGAGAGTTTTCAAAAATTCCTGAAAGGTCAGGACCGGTATAAGCTGGATCCATCGAATGATTATGAAGAACTTGCACAGGAACAAAATATTGCCCTGGCTAATTTCCGGCGGAAGAAATTATCACAGACCGGAATACGAGGAAGCAATGGAAATATAAAGTATCTTACTTTTGATGAAGCTTCCTATCTGGCAAAGGTCAGCAGAAGCATGATCAACAAGTGGGCGGATAAAGGAAAGTTCACAGTCATAAAAGTTGGCAATCGAGTTAGGATCCTTCGGGATGAATTTGAGGACTGGATGGAGCAAAGAGAATTGGAAAGGAGCATGCAATAATATGGCATCTATAAGAGAACGAAACGGAAAATTCAATGTAATCTATTCCTATACGAATGAAAAAGGCGAGAGGAAACAGAAATGGGAAACCTATGAAACAGAAAGCCGAAGCCAAGAGAAGAAAAAAGGAAATTGAATATAAAAAAGAGATGGGATCATTTGTCGTCCGTAAATGCAAAACATTGGACGAGCTTATTACAGAGTATGTTGCATTGTATGGCAAAAAGAAAACTGGGCACTTTCTACATATGAAGGAAATGTCTCTCTTATCAACAACTATATCCTTCCAGTCATTGGTGATGCAAAGCTGTCAGAGATCAATACCCGATTCATCGAAAGATATTATCAGAGTCTTTTGAAGAGGCGTGCTGTTATCAATCCATTGAATAAAACCAGTCGAAATGAATTTGTATCGTCCAGTACGGTCAGGGATATTAATAAGCTGCTCAGGAACTGTTTTGAACAGGCAGTGAAATGGGAACTGATGGAGAAGAATCCCTGTACTCATGCGACTGTACCAAAACATAAATCACAAAAGAGACATCTGGACAGCGGATACATTGATGTATGCGCTCAGTGTCTGTGAAGATGAACGATTAAAGCTCGCAATTAATCTATCTTTCTCATGTTCCCTACGACTTGGTGAGCTGCTTGGTCTTACCTGGGATTGTGTAGATATCTCTCCTGAGGCAATTGAAGAAAATCGTGCATATGTCTTTATTAATAAAGAATCACAGCGTATAAGAAAAGAATCTTTGAATGCACTGGATGGAAAAGATGTGTTGTTGGTATTCCCGACAAATCATAAGAAGAATTCTACGGTCCGTATTCTGAAAACACCAAAGACAGAAAGCAGTGTGCGTAAAATTTTCTTACCAAAAAGTGTCGCTAATATGCTTGTAGAATGGAAAGCGGAACAGGATGAAATGAAAGAAATCCTGGGTGATGAATATATGGATTATAATCTGGTTATGGCAAGTACCTTTGGACTGCCTCTAGGCGATGGAGCAATTCGTGGTCCGTTAAAGAAACTAATTGAAGACTATAATCTCCCACCGGTTGTATTTCACAGTTTTCGTCATAGCAGTGTTACTTATAAGCTGAAATTGAATGGTGGAGACATCAAGGCGGTACAGGGTGATTCCGGTCATGCTCAGGTCAATATGGTTACGGATGTGTACTCTCATATTCTGGATGATGACCGAAGGAAAAATGCAGAGCTTTTTGAAGAAGCATTTTATGAGAAGAAGAATCTGGATCCACAGATGCATGTACAGCAGGAAAATAATAATGCAACTGTTGCCGATGAAGCTGATCCGGAACTTTTGGCAAAAGTCTTGGCAAATCCGGAGATGCGGGCGTTGCTCAATTCACTGGCAAAGACGATGAAGTAATAAAAAATAGTGAAAAAATAGTGTAATTTTAGTGGAAGAACGATTCATAAAACGATATAATATATGGATGAAATGAGGATATTTATTGTGTATATGGATATTCTATCTCCATCATTTGATGATAGAATGACGGAGATAAATCTGAAATGAAGGAGATTCCTATGAGAGACTTTGATTTTATTGTAAGTCCTGCGAAGTTGTTAACACCTGAAATTGTTCAGATGGTTAGCAGCATCCATGAACATAAAGGCAGACAGGAATTATTTCTCGAAGCCAATGTAGATGAACAGAAAAGACTTTTAGAAGTTGCATTGATTCAGAGTACGGGAGCATCCAACCGAATCGAAGGTATATCTACTGGTTATGTCCGTGTTTAAAAATATGAAAGCAGCTTATAAATTTGCCAGTCAAAAACGCATGGACAAACCGTCTCGTATGCGTTATATTATTTATAGACAAGAAAATATCTTGTACTTTGATAGGAAAGTTTAATTGAATACTGTTTACCATGATCGAACGTACGAAGCATGGTGGTCATATAACAGATGTCGATGGTAATATCAAGGCATTCCCCGATTATTAGCTGGAGCAAACAATCAGCTAACTTTCAGAGCTTTACAGAGCTTGACAGAGGGGGTATTCAGAATTCCTATAGGAGACGCTCATTTTAGCGGTAATGAAGATAGTTTCATTGCCGCTTTTTTCATGCAGAATTGCAATTTCAGTGACAAATTTGTCAGCGAAACAGGGTTAAATATACTGATTTTGTCAGCGGGGATGGATGCTTGTCACTGATTCACATTTTCTAGTCTGTCACCCGGACGGATTAACTACAGTGTAGGATGAGCTTTGGGGTGTAAAATTAGGAAAAGCAGTGAAACAAAACACGATATTCTTGTCTGTGATATCAGGCCTGTCGGAAGAGTCCGTTCAGATTAGAGAAATACAATCTATTCTGGACGGCTTTTTTGCGTTCAGGGAAAGGAAATTGCCTATGGAAGAAAAGAAGGAATTGCTGGATCAGGATGAAAGAGTTGTAGAGATTGAGCTGGAAAGACTTCGGGGATTTGTAAACCATCCATTCAAGGTTCGGGCGGACAGTCAGATGATTGAATTACAGGAGAGCATTAAGAAGTATGGAATATTAAATCCTCTGATAGTCAGACCGAGGCAGGATGGAACTTATGAGATCATATCGGGCCACAGAAGAAAATTTGCAGCTGAAAAGATCGGTTATCGTAAGGTACCTGTGATCATTCGCGTATTAAAAGATGATGAAGCGGTTGTATCTATGGTTGATTCAAATTTACAACGGGAAATGATCAGTCCAAGTGAAAAAGCATTTGCTTACAAAATGAAGTATGAAGCAATCAAAAGGAAGGCAGGAAGAAGAAAATGTGGTCAGGTAGACCATAATTTGGGAAAGAAAAGCATTGAGCTCATTGGAGAAGAATGCGGAGACAGCCCCAAGCAGGTTCAGAGGTATATCAAAATAACGGAACTTATTCCTGAAATGCTTGAAAAGGTGGATGACGGAAGCATGGGATTTACCCCGGCAGTTCAGTTGTCATTTCTGAAAGAAGGAGCAAAAGGAAATGCTGGATGCAATGGAATTTGCTCAGTGCACACCGTCACTATCCCAGGCACTCCGCATAAAGAAATTGAGCGCAGATGGGAAACTTACAGTAAGGGATATGGAAGATATTCTAAGTGAGATTAAGCAAAAAGAGATAGACCGTGTAGTATTCAAAACGGAGCAGCTTCACAGATTTTTCCCTGTCAGTTATACGGCAGAGCAGATGAGACGTGAAATCTTGGAAATGTTGAAATTAAATATGAACAAATATTGGGATGAATAAAGGAGGAACAGATTATGTATAGAGTTATTGCAGTATCAAATCAAAAAGGTGGAGTAGGTAAAACAGTGTCATGTGTGAATCTAGGAATTGGATTGGCACAGGAAGGAAAGAAAGTGCTTATGATAGACGCTGATCCACAAGGAAGTCTTACAATCAGCTTAGGTTATGAGGAGCCGGATGAAATGGAGTATTCTCTGGCAACACTGATGATGAACATTGTGAATGATGAAAAACTGAATATAGAAAAGACTATCTTACACCATAAGGAAGGAGTGGACCTTATCCCAGCTAACATTGAATTATCAGCAATAGAGGTGTCTTTGGTAAATGCCATGAGCAGGGAACTGATTCTGAGATCTATGGTAGACAGGCTGAGAGAATTTTATGATTACATCATAATCGATTGTATGCCTTCACTTGGAATGATGACAATTAACGCATTGGCATGTGCAGATTCTGTACTGATACCGGTGCAGGCTGCGTATCTTCCAGTCAAAGGCTTACAGCAGCTGATCAAGACAATAGGAAGAGTAAAGAAGCAGCTGAACCCAAAGCTCAAGATTGAAGGAATACTTTTGACGATGGTTGATAACAGAACTAATTTAGCAGGAAAGATTAAATTACAGTCAGTAGATGAATTATTGGGAGTACCGGAGATTGCCGGTACTCAGGAAATAGAGATTGGAAGAATTCATGCGTTTCCGAATCATCCATTTAAGGTGTTGGATGATGAAAAGATGGACACTCTGGTTGATAGTATCAGGAAAAATGGCATATTGAACCCAGTGAATCGTAAGACCGGATCAGAGCGGAAATTATGAAATGATTTCTGGTCACCGCAGGTTACATGCGGCAAGGATTGTGGGATTGAAAAAGATTCCGGCTATCGTAAAGGAAATGTCTGATGATGAAGCTATTATAAAAATGGTGGATGCCAATATTCAGAGGGAAGAAATACTTCCAAGTGAAAAGGCATTTGCATATAAAATGAAGCTTGATGCATTGAAGAGAACCGCTGGAAGACCTACAAAAGAAAATGCGTGCCATAATGGCACACATTTACGATCTGATCAAGAATTAGCATTACAGGTAGGCGACAGTGCAAGAAGTATTCAAAGATATGTTAGGCTTACAGAATTGGTTCCTGAATTATTGGATTATGTAGATAATAAGAAAATTGGACTGGTAATGGCAGTAGATCTTTCATACCTTGATGAACAGGTACAGAAATGGGTATATGAATATTTTAAGGAAAATGGATTTTTGAAGCCGGTACAGGTTGAAGCATTGAAGAATTATCCTAACTTATCCAAATGTAACACAATTCAGTGTCATTTCTATAATGAATGATGCATTACCGAAGAAGAGTAAGGAATCAAAGTTATCTTTTTCAGCAAAGAAACTGGATAAATATTTTCCACCGCAGTATTCAACGAAAGAACGTGAAAGTATAATCATTCAGCTATTGGAACAGTGGAGTGCAGATCAGGTACAGTCAGAGTAGAAATATAATTATAATGTTTCAGAAGTGTAGAAACGGCACTTCTGAAACAGGAAGGAGATTCAAATGGAAGACAGAATAAGACTATCCTATTTCTATGGAAAGGAAGCGGATCAGTTTTCATTTTATAAGATACCGAAGTTATTATTTACCGAAGAGTATTTCAAAAAAATATCAGTGGAGGCAAAGGTGTTGTACGGGCTGATGTTGGATAGGATGTCGCTATCTATGAAAAATCAGTGGATGGACGATGAAGGGAGAGCTTACATATATTATTCGCTTGAAGATATCATGGAGGCTCTGGGATGCAGTAACAAAAAAGCAATATCCATAATGAAGGAATTGGACACGGATGCTGGTATAGGTTTGATTGAAAAGAAGCGCCAGGGGCAGGGAAAACCAACCATGATTTATCTAAAACAGTTTATGGTACAGGATGTTCAGAAGTGTAGAAATTTCACTTCTGAGCAAAAATCGACAGTTTCAGAAGTGAAGAATTTACATGTCTTGAAGTGTAAAAATGTCATATCTAGAAGTGAAGAAATTACACTTCCAGAAGTGAAAAATATTCACACTAATAAGAATAATATAAATAATACTGAGTTGAGTAATACTGAATCTTATCTTATCGTATCTGGAAATGATGAGATAGGATCCGACGTACAAGCATATGCAGAACTTATCAGAGATAATATTGATCTGGATATTCTGTTAGAGAGATATCCGTTTGACAAAGAGTTACTTAATGGCATCTTTGATCTGATTTTGGAAACAGTGTTATGCAGGAACAATGAAATTGTAGTGGCATCCAATAAATATCCGGCAGAGCTGGTCAGAAGTAAATTTCTGAAACTGACCAGTTCGCATATTGAATATGCAATGGGATGTATGACATCAAATACCACAAAAGTGCATAACATCAAGAAATATCTGCTGGCAACATTGTTCAATGCACCAAGTACAATCAGTGGTTATTATCAGGCAGAGGTTAACCATGATTATCCCCAGTTTGCTGTAAGTGGCAAATAATGACTTGACGTATACGGATTTCGTGTATATAATCAAATTAATAAATAGACACGGATTCCGTATATGGAGGCAGATATGAGCAATTTTGAAAATTATGATTTTATATTACATGATGGAGTGGTAATTGAAAATGAAAAGGCTGATAAAGAAGGAAGGAAGAAAAGAATGTCTGCTATGTGTGTAAAGGTTCGTGAACAGACAAATATGAACAGAAAAGAATTTGCTGAATGGCTTGGAATTCCGTATAGAACGATGCAGGACTGGGAGCGGGGTGTGAGCGAGGTCCCTGATTATGTACTGAATCTTATAGCATATAAAGTAAAAAATGAAAAAGAAAAAGGAAACATTTGATAATTGTATGTAAGGCTGGGAGGTATTCGGTTATGTATGAAGATGAATATTATTATGAAGCACGGAAAAAAAGAAAATGCAAAATTAGATGCTGAACTGGCGGGGACATTTGCAACCGTCATAGGTGGATTGATTGGTGCAGTGTTATCATGCTTAATATTTTTGCTAAGGAGATTTGATGTATTAAGCTCAGGATTGGCATCATTATTATTCTATATGCTTACTTATACAAGAGAGTGGCATGTGGCTGTCTACATTACAGTGGCTTTTGTAATATTCATCGCATCAATGATTTTACAACATGCGTTCTTGGCAGGAAGAATTATTTTTACAATCTTTGTAAGTATAGCAGTTGCAATAATAGGTGCAGGCTGGAAAGCATATGATACAGAAATTCAGAGAAATACAGTTATGGTAATATGTTTTACAGTTACTGTGATACTAGGTCTGATATCGTGGAAAGGCATAAAAGCACAGGAATCTGAATAAGCGCGACGAACGACTACGGTTTGACTACTATTTTGTTACAAATGACTACGGTTTGACTACTATTTTGACTCTTTTTTTCTGAATAGGGGTGTGATAATATTATCATAGACAAATGAGACATGAAACGCGAAAGCGGTCAGTCATTTGTTTCTCTTTTGCAAAAGAATATGGATCAAGAATGAAGCGTCAGCTCATTACCGGATCGGTGATGGGTATGGCGCTTTTTTGATGCCAAAATCAGGTGACGACCTGAATAATAAAATCAGGAGGAAATTGCATGGCGTATGAATATGACCATGACTGTCCGTTTGAAGCCTTCATCACCAATCTTGGAAAATACAACGAGGGTGAGTTGGTCGGCGAATGGGTGAAGTTTCCCACCACATCAGAAGAACTGCAAAAAGTATTTGAACGAATTGGAATCGGCTCAAAAGATGATTTCGGTAATCCTTATGAAGAATGGTTCATTAGTGATTATGACTGTTATGTTGATGGGCTGTATGAAAAGTTGGGAGAATATGAAAACCTGGATGAACTCAATTATCTGGCTTCCAAGCTCGATGAGCTGGATGATCATGATTATAACCATTTTCAGGCGGCAATGCAGATCAGTGATTATACAGGCAGCATTAAAGATGTGATCAATCTTATTGATAACCTGGATAAGTATGAAATCTATCCGGGAGTAGAAAGCAATGCTGATCTGGGACATTACTATATCGAAGAACTCGGTATGATGGAAGTTCCGGATTATCTTGCTGATTACATTGATTATGAGGCCTACGGCAGAGATGTGGCCATTAACGAAATGGGACAGTTTACAGATTATGGATATGTGAGAGATACACAGGAATCTTTTACAGAATATTACGATGGAGACCGTGAGAACATTCCGGATGAATACAGGGTTATGGATTTTATGGTTTCTGGTGAGAAAGAGAGGAAAACTATGAATTACGAAACATTTAAGCAGGAATTTGCAGAGGATATCAAAGAAAAGCTCTATGAGAGAGGCTATGATGATGTAAGGATCAGCTTCAATAATGTGGAGAAGACAAATCAGAATTATGAAGCTATGTCGGTTGTTCCGGAAGGCAACAATGTGGGTGTCAATTTCAATATTGAGAATGCCTTTGCAAGCTATGAGCACACGGATGATTATGCCGGAGTGCTTGCCAGTGCAACAATGGTCATTGCTGATGGTCTTGACAGAGCCCCTGCTATTGATGTAAGTGCTCTTATGGATTATGAGAACATGAAAGAGAAGCTTTCTGTGGAAGTCATTTCAGCGGATGCAAACGCTGATCTGCTTGCCAACGTACCGCATGACAGAATGGAAGATCTGGCAGTTGTATATCGTTTTGTGATGGAGAGCAGCGAAGATGGACGTGCATCTATTCTGGTCACCAACAATCTGATGGATCGTATGGGAGTTTCCCATGAACAGCTCAGGTCAGATGCTCTGGAGAATTCACCGGAGATCAGACCAGTAGTGATCATGGGAATGAATGAGGTCATGAAGGAAATGATGGGACCGGAAGTATATGAGATGTTTGGAATTCCGGATGATGCGGAGGAAACGATGTACGTTGCTACAGTCCCTGATAAGAATTCCGGAGCAGGAGTAATTGCCTATCAGGATTTCATGGATCAGGCAGCAGAAAGAGTTGGCGGAGATTTCTTTGTGCTTCCGTCTTCTATCAATGAGATCCTTTTGGTTCCCGATAATGGAGACATGACAGCTGATGCGCTCAGGGATATGGTAAAGGATGTGAATGCCAAGGAGGTAAGTCCGGAGGAAAGACTTTCTGATAATGTCTACCATTACGATTCCAAGGATCATGTCTTTGAACTTGCAGAGAAGTTTGAGGCAAGACAGCAGGAAAAGAAAACAGAGATTGATGAAAAAGCAGAGGAGAAAGGATCCGTATTAAAAGATCTGAAGGATAAGCAGAAGGAAGCAGCTGCAAAGCCTCCGGTAAAGGATGCTGCGGAAAAAGCAGCAAAATCAAAAGGCAGAGAAGTATTATAAAAAATAGGATTGTGTCAGCCTGTGGTGATTGCCACGGGGCTGGCACTTTTTTTGATGGGAAGGAATGGTGATTACAGTGGCAAAAGCACATAAGGATACAAGAGGACAGAATGGAAAGAGTTACAGCGGAATTGGTGGAAGACCACCTATAAGTCATCCACAGAATTGCAGCCATGAGTGTCCGTATGGTCATGATAAATCGTTCTGTTTTCCATGCTATAAAAAGCTGGTGGAAGACATGAGAAAGAAAAAAAGGAAACAGGAAATGTCATTTGATTATTTCTATGGGGCACAGTCACAGCAGTTTGCATTTTACAGGATTCCCAAGGTGATGTTTACAGATAACAGATTCCAGAATATTTCAACAGAGGGAAAGGTTCTTTACGGTCTTTTATTGGACAGGGTATCTCTGTCAATGGAAAACGGCTGGATTGATGATGAGGGAAGAGTGTATATCATTTTTCACCCTGACAACTATAAGACAGGCAATGAACTGTGCAGAAAAATCAGCAATCAAGTATCTGACGGAGCTGGAAGAGTTTGGTCTGATTGAAAGGATCCGGCAGGGGTTTGGCAAGCCGGCACTGATCTATGTAAAGAATTTCATAGACCAGCAGAATTTACAGGTCAGGACCAGTAAAAATTACAGTTCACCACCAGTAAATGTTACAGGTCAGGACCTGTATAATTTACAGCCTAATTATACTTATAACAATAATACTGATTTTAATAATACTAATCCTATCTTATCAGCGGATGAGGATAGGATGGGATATGAGAAATATTTCATGGAACAGCTCAATATTGAGGCATTGAAACAGGATTATCCATATGACAGAGAAATGATAGACGGTATCATGGAGCTTATTCTGGATGTTGTGTGTTCCAAAAGAAAGACCATTTGTATTGCTGGGGATGTGAAGTCAGTAAATGTGGTAAAGGGGCGGTTCATGAAGCTGAACATGGAGCATATCCGCTATGTTATGAACTGTATGCAGGAAAACACTACCAAGATCAGGAGCATCAAGCAGTATATGCTGGCAGCACTGTATAACGCACCGGCAACAATAGATAGCTATTATCGTGCAGAGGTTAATCACGATATGGCAGAAGGAAAAATATAGCAGAGGAGAGACAAAGATGGATATGGAGAAAATCATGGCATATGTTGAGAAGATTGCAGAAAACCTGGAAGGACTGGTTTGTGCAATCGGATGTGACAGTATGCCTTCTGATGGGGCAATTTATGTAGACGGCGAACAGAAGGTGAATTATATCAGTACCAGGGAAGCATTAAGGATTCTTGATGGATTTGGAAATAACAGTGCGTCAGTAATGATTGGAAAATCAGATTATATTCTGATCTATGACGCAAGCAGAAAGCTGGTCATTGACGGGGAGGCATACCTTCCGTCCGGGTATCTGGTCATGAAGTCCTGTAATGGATTACAGGCGATTGATGATGAGGATTTTGCGGATGTGATTGCAGCTTTGAAAAGCAGGATGACAATGCTTGCACTTGGAAAATACAGAATTCAGGCATACCAGCTGGGATAGGAGGCGGCAGATGAATAACAAACCGTGGGCTTATGTAACATCTGCCTGGAGTGCAGACAGGAGCAGAGCCAAAAGGTCTGCAAAACGATATTGCAGAAAAATATATGAAGCAGGCTACACACCAATCTGTCCGCTTTTATCATTGCCAGAGGTAATTGATACCAGTAATGCAGATGAGTACAAGGATTATATGGATATGTCAGAAGATATGTTAAGAAGATCCAGAATTCTCGTGGTTTGTGGTTCAGCGGTGGATGATACGGTGCTTACAGATATAGCAATAGCCAACCGCTTTCATGTAGCTTCATCCACTATGAGGGGAGTCCTCGGTGTGGATAAGAATAAAAAAGAACAGTAACTTTGTGGATACAGCCTTCGGGCTGTTTTTTTGATGGGAAGGAGTGAGAAAACTGGTTCATGAAGAAGTTGACAGGGAGATTGCCAACAAATCTGTGAATATAGCAATCAAAATGTTAAAACCGGAACTTGATCAGCTTATGAAGGGATTAAGAGAGGCAGTACAAGCCCCTGTGAAGGCTGCCGGGAAAGCAGCAGTTAATAAGATCCATCCCACAACCGGCAAGCAGTCAGTGAAAACACTGATTAGGCAGGGACAGGGAGTTTCTTCTATTCCTTTAGCAGATGAAGGCATGAAAGATTTTCAGAAAATCGCAAAGAAATACGGAGTCGATTTTGCGGTTGTAAAAGATAAAAAGGCAAGTCCTCCAGTATATACAGTCTTTTTCAAGGCAAAAGATACAGATGCCATCACAAGGATTTTACAGGATTATTCTGCAAAACAGGTCAAGAAGCCTTCCGTAGAGAAGACCAGTGTTCTGGAGAAACTTAAAAAATTCAAGGAGATTGTGGCAGCAATTCCAAAGAAGGTAGCAGAGAAAAAGAAGGAGAGGTCGCGATGAATACAAAACAGTTGAAAAAGCAGCTGATCCTGAATATTCCCTATATTATTCTGGGATTGCTTGCAACAAATCTTGGTGAGGCATGGAGAATTGCAGCCGGAGTAAATGCATCGGAAAAGGTTCAGAGTCTGGTCCTTGATGGTGTATTTGCAACGGCTTTTTCTAATCCTCTGCCGAGCCTTTATCCTGCTGATCTGTTGGTGGGAATTGCCTGTGGGGCAGCACTCAGGCTTGCAGTATACCTGAAAGGAAAGAACGCTAAGAAGTTCCGGCACAATGAGGAATATGGTTCTGCCAGATGGGGCAGACATGCGGATATTGAGCCATTTGAGGATCCTATGTTTGCAAACAATGTGATTCTGTCACAGTCAGAAAGGATTACCATGAGCAGTAGACCGAAGATTCCGAAGTATGCCAGAAATAAGAATGTTCTGGTAGTCGGTGGATCAGGTTCAGGTAAGACACGGTTTTTTATAAAACCAAACCTTTTACAGATGCATTCATCCTATGTGGTGACGGATCCGAAGGGAGGTCTGGTCAATGAAGTGGGAAATGCCCTTTATAAGAACGGGTACCGGATGAAGGTATTTAATACCATCAACTTTTCAAAATCAATGCACTATAATCCTTTTGCCTATCTCCATTCTGAGAAGGATATTCTGAAACTGGTGACAACGCTGATCGCCAATACGCAAGTTATGAGAAAAAATGAGAAAATCACAGCTCTGTACGAACGACTGAGCCGTGATGACTTTGGCAAAGATGATGACCAACAGCGTGAGAGCAATTCCATATCCAATCAAAAGGCAATGTTGGAGGAGTTCGCCGCACGGCAGGGCTTTACAAACATTGTCCATTTCACGGACGATGGCATTAGCGGCACCTGCTTTGACCGTCCCGGATTTTTGGCAATGATGAAAGAAGTGGAAGCCGGGAATGTGGAGTATCTGTGTATCAAGGACATGAGCCGCATGGGTCGTGACTATCTGAAAGTCGGTCAGATTATGGAAATCCTGCGTCAGCGTGGCGTTCGCCTTATCGCCATCAATGACGGTGTGGACAGTGCCAGAGGTGATGATGATTTTACCCCTTTCCGCAACATCATGAACGAGTATTACGCCAGAGATACCAGCCGTAAAATCCGTTCCACTTTCCAGTCCAAAGGCAAGTCCGGCAAGCACCTCACAGGCACGGTCATTTACGGCTATCTTTGGAACGAAGCAAGAGACCAATGGTTGGTTGACCCCGAAGCCGCCGAGGTGGTCAAGCGCATCTTTGCCATGACGATTGACGGCTACGGTCCGTATCAGATCGCCAGCAGGCTGAAAGAAGAAAAAGTCCTCATTCCATCCGCTTACCTTGCCCAGCACGGCGAGGGTGTGAATAAGAACAAGACTTTCAAAGATGTGTACGGCTGGGGTTCTTCCACCATTTGGAACATTCTTGAAAAGCGTGAATATCTGGGACACACCATCAACTTCAAGACACGAAAGCACTTCAAGGACAAGAAAAGCCATTATGTCCCGGAGGACGAATGGACAATTTTCGAGAATACCCATGAAGCTATCATTGACCAGCAGACCTTTGACCTTGTGCAGAAAATCCGTGGGAATGTCAGACGCTACCCGGACGGCTGGGGCGAAGCAGCTCCCCTCACAGGCTTGCTTTATTGTGCCGATTGCGGCGGCAAGATGTATGTCCACCGTACCAACAACGGCAAGCGCATTTCTCAATATACCTGCTCCCAATACAGCAAAGTCCCAGTTGGAAAGCTCTGCACGACACAGCACCGTATCAATGAAGATGTGGTACTGTCCCTTGTTTCCGAAATGCTCAAAGCTATTGCCGAATATGCCAAGCATGACAGAGCCGAGTTTGTCCGTGTGGTGCAGGAAGCACAGTCCAGCCAGCAGACGGCAGAGGTCAGAAACAGCGGACACGCCTTGCCACAGCAAAGCAGAGAGTTTCCGAGCTGGAAGTCCTGCTCTGCAAAATCTATGAGGACAACATTTTAGGCAAGCTGTCCGACAGCAGATACGCCACTCTGGACGCTCAATACGAAAAGGAACAGTCCGAGCTTACCGCTGAAATCTCTGTTCTGGAAAAGGCTGTCAAGAGCTATGAGAAGCACGAAAAGGACGCTGACCGTTTTATCGCTCTGATTGGTAAGTATGAGAACTTCGACAAGCTGACCATTGCCATGCTCAACGAGTTTATCGAGAAAATTCTTGTGCATGAGCGTGACCGCAAAGGAAGTATACAGACCACACAGGAGGTTGAGATTTACTTCAATTTTGTTGGGCGTTTCGTTCCCCCGGCGTTTGGAGAAGTGGAGCTGACCCCGGAGGAATTAGAAGAAATCCGCAAGCGAGAGGAACGCAAGGACAGACTTCATCAGAACTACTTGAAGCGTAAAGCCAGCGGAGCGCAGAAGCGATACGAGGATAAAATCAAGGAGCGGAAAAAGGCAGAAATCGAAGCCAAGAAAGCCGCCATTCGTGCAGAGGACATTGCAAAGGGCGTGTTCGTCCCTGTCAGCAGCTTACCGCAGAGAGAGCCAATGAAAGGAGTACAATCAGCATGAATATCACTTACACACAGAACGGCGATTATCTTATCCCGAACATCGTTATCCGCAAGACCAAGCCCATCGGACACTACGGCAGACTTCGCAAGGCGTATCTGGAAATGCACCGCCCGATACTGTTCAATGAACTGGTGCTATCCGACAAGCTCTTTGAACATTGTGCCGAGATTGACGAAGCGGCACGAAACCGCATGGAGCTGATCGTGCGGTCACTGGCAGAGCAAAACGGTGTGACTGAGCAACTGAAAGCCGATAATCAAATGGAATGGGTGCGGCAGATGAACGCTTGCAAGGCACAGGCAGAGGAGATTGTGAAAGCAGAATTGATTTATGATTGAGTGAGGAAGTCCGGGCAGAAAACTGTTCGGACTTTTCTCATATATTCCAAAGTTGCGATAGAATTGTTCACGAGTTTTATGGTATAATTTGAATGCGAAAAATCGTAGAATTGGAAGTTGGTAGGAGGTTGCTTTATGAGCCTTGATAGGAAAATAAATCGCATTCAATTTCTCTCAGGAAATTCGTTAAAGGTTATTGCTGTACTGACAATGCTTATTGACCATCTATGTAAAATTGTGCTGCAATGGCTGCTATCAAACTACTGGGGGGCTATGGCAGATAACGGGCAAATGTCGTGGGAGAGATTCCGAGAGATAGATTATTTCATACGGTTTGATTTGCAAAGCATTGGGACGATTGCTTTTCCGCTATTCTGTTTTTTGCTGGCAGAAGGATTCCAACACACAAGAAGTAAAAAACGCTATATTGGGCTGATGCTTGCATTTGCCCTTATTTCAGAAGTTCCATTTGACATAGGTTTCTTTAATGCGTATTCACGAATGGAAGGTACATTTCCGTTTTACTTGAAGTATCAAAATGTATTTTTCACCTTGTTTTTAGGCTTATTGACATTGGTATGCCTTGAAAGATTTTCGTGTAAATCAGACCTACCGGTGGATAGAATAAAATCAGCAGTCCTGCAAGTTCTCAGTGTAGTGCTTTTTTCCGGCATTGCGGAAGGAATCCATTGTGACTACGGTATGCAGGGGATCTTATTCATATCAGCATTTTATATTTGCCGTAATCACCGAATCTATCAAGTGTTGCTGTTCCTTTTGGCTTACATGGGGACAACGGGGAATCAACCGCCTTTATGTACGCTTCTTGCCTGCTTGCTTATTCTACTATACAACGGAAAGCGTGGTAAACTGAAGCTAAAATACTTTTTCTATGTTTTTTATCCAGCACATATCCTTGTCCTGTATTTGATTCAGGTAGGACTCGGAAAATACTTACTGAAATGACTAATTGCAGTTTGTCGAGAAATTAAGCCGGAGCAAACCCCTTTAGGAACTAAAGGGCGCACTTCTATACTCTCTGTCGGGAGTAGTGCGCCCTGCGGAGCTTCATTCTCCGTTAGCAGAAGAAAACTGCATGACCGAGAATGTTGCGTCACTTCGTTCCGTCAAGGTGGCTACACCCCCTTGCGCCGCTAAAGCGGCTATAAAAAGAAATTACCCATAATCCTCTTGGGTGTTATTTTGGCTTGTGTGTTGGTTTTCGGTTTCCTTTATGCAAACAATGACATTGGTAAAACCGCAAACAGTTTAGAAGCAGACATTCGCCAATCTCAAAAAATTTTGGATGATTGGATTGTTGATGGAAGCATTTCCGACACAATGGCTGCATTTATTTCTTACCCACAGGACAAGACAGACCACACTTTTTCTGTCTATGTAAATCGCCCTGGCTTGTCTTTTGGATATTTCTTCCGTGGTGGTGGAGATATAGTTGAGGTTGATGATTACATTGCAGAGTTTGTTGTTGAGGGAAATAACGAAAGGGCATTTATCTCAATGAATACCCAAAATATTGTTCGACTTGAAGTAGCTGATGGCAACGGCATTCAGGTGATTGATATTGATAGTGGCAAGCCTTTCGCCATTGTCCTGCCCCTCAATGTAGGAAACATCTGTTTCTATGATACGAATGGAAATGTTGTGGAATATCTTCGCCAACAACTTTGACCAACTTCAATTTACCGAACTGAACACAACAACTGAATACCGAAAAACTGACCGTTGACTGGTCGCAATCTGCGAAAAGTTGACGGTCTTTTTTTATCCCCATTTTCAAAAAAAAGGAGGTCACGAAAAATGGCAAAACCGAAAAACCTTGAACAGCTCCGAGCCGAAAAGGAACAGGTCGAGACACAGCTTGCACAGGAACAGCACAAGCTGGAGCGTCTGGAGAACAGAAAGAAGTATCTGGAGAAAGGCGAGAGACAAAAGCGCACCCACCGTCTTTGCAATCTGGGCGGCACGATTGAGAGCCTTGCCCCGGAGTTCAAAGATCTCACACGCACCGAAATGACGGAGCTGATGGAGTACATCTTTTCTCTGCCCGAAGTCCAGCGAGCCGTCCGTCACATGGCGATTACCCACATCAACCAAGCGAGCAGAGGAAAGGAGCAGAAAGCCGATGGCACTATTTCATCTGAGCGTCACGCAGACTAAGCGAAGCGCAGGACAGTCCGCTATTGCTTCTGCCGCCTACCGTGCCGGGGAGCGATTGTATAGCGAGTATTATGGCGAATACAGCGACTACACCCGCAAGGGCGGCGTGATATGCTCCGACATTCTCCTGCCGTCCCATGCACCGAAAGAATACGCAGACCGTCAGACCCTATGGAACGCCGTGGAAAAAGCCGAGCGTGGAAAGACGGCACAGCTTGCATACAGTTTTGACATTGCTTTGCAGAATGAATTTTCCTTGAGGAAAACATCGCTCTTGCAAGGCAATTTTATTGGAGCAGTTTGTGAGCCGTGGCATGGTGGTTGACTTCGCTGTACACCAGCCAGACAGAGAGGACGGCGGCATACCCAATCCCCATTTTCATGTGTTGTGTTTAAATTATCTCGGCAAAATCAGCAAACGGCATTTACAACCTTGAAGATTTGGAAAGCCGTGTCAAT
>VOFG01001621.1_pt1 | contig 32255 bp, 39 predicted proteins | sample 5384171 | NCBI WGS metagenome assembly VOFG01 (sample SAMN12384726, study PRJNA508395) | human gut metagenome | isolation source: healthy gut F | host: Homo sapiens
TAATTTTGTTTTGCGGTAATGATTATATTATTTACATATTTCTATACAGCTATCACGATCAATCCGACTCAGATGGCTGAGGATATGAAGAGAAATAATGGTTTCATCCCTGGTATCAAACCGGGAAAGAAAACAGCAGAGTATATTGATGATATCATGTCTCGTATTACTTTGCCGGGTTCTTTCTTCTTGGCATTGGTTGCTATTATGCCTGCTTTTTGCTGGTATATTTGGGGTACAGGCCGGATTTGCTCAATTCTTCGGCGGTACATCTTTGTTAATTCTTGTAGGTGTGGTTCTTGATACACTGCAGCAGGTTGAAAGTCATTTGTTGATGAGACATTATGATGGTTTGCTGAAATCGGGTCGTATTAAAGGACGTGCTGGTGTAGCGGCATATTAATTCTTTAGAATAGAAATGATATTTCTTAAGACAGAAGATGAAATAGAATTGCTCCGTCAGAGTAACCAGCTTGTCGGTAGGACTCTTGCAGAGGTTGCCAAGGTGGTGAAGCCTGGTGTAACTACACGTGAGTTGGATAAAGTTGCAGAAGAATTTATTAGAGACCATGGAGCTACTCCAACTTTTAAAGGATTTCCCGAATCAATACGGGGAGCCGTTTCCTGCATCCATTTGTACTTCTGTCAATGAGCAGGTAGTACATGGAATTCCGGGAGATATTGTTCTAAAAGAAGGTGATATCGTATCTGTGGATTGTGGGACATATATGAACGGTTTTTGTGGAGATTCTGCTTATACTTTTTTTGTGTAGGAGAGGTAGACGAAGAAATTCGTAATTTGTTGAAGGTAACTAAAGAAGCGTTATATATTGGCATACAGAATGCAGTACAAGGAAAGAGAATCGGAGATATCGGATATGCTATTCAGCAGTATTGTGAGTCTCATTCTTATGGTGTAGTGCGTGAGTTTGTCGGTCACGGCATCGGTAAGAAATGCATGAGGATCCCCAAGTGCCTAATTACGGCAAGAGAGGATATGGTCCTTTGATGAAACGAGGTCTTTGCATTGCAATAGAACCTATGATTACCTTAGGAGACCGGCAAGTGATTATGGAACGTGACGGATGGACTGTGAGGACTAGGGATCGTAAATGTGCTGCGCACTTTGAGCATACGGTAGCTGTAGGAGCTGGTGAAGCTGATATTTTGTCTTCATTCAAATTCATAGAAGAAGTTTTAGGAGATAAAGCAATATAATATGGCAAAGCAATCTGCAATAGAACAAGATGGAGTTATAGTTGAAGCATTGTCTAATGCAATGTTTCGTGTTGAATTAGAAAACGGACATGAGATTACTGCACATATTTCAGGTAAGATGCGTATGCATTACATCAATTTTGCCGGGAGATAAAGTGAGAGTCGAAATGTCTCCTTACGACTTATCGAAAGGAAGAATTGTGTTTAGATATAAATAAAATTAAGATATGAAAGTAAGAGCATCATTAAAGAAACGCACGCCAGAATGTAAGATCGTTAGACGTAATGGCCGTTTGTATGTTATTAACAAGAAAAATCCTAAGTATAAACAACGTCAAGGATAATTTGTTATTTTTGCAAAAAAAAAATAATTAAGTATATGGCTATAAGAATAGTTGGTGTAGATTTACCTCAGAACAAAAAGAGGTGAAATTGCGTTGACCTATGTATATGGAATAGGTCGCAGTAGTTCAGCAAAAATTTTAGATAAGGCTGGTGTAGACAAAGATCTGAAGGTAAAAGACTGGACAGATGATCAGGCTGCAAAGATTCGTGAGATTATCGGTGCAGAGTATAAAGTAGAAGGTGATCTTCGTTCTGAAATCCAATTGAACATTAAGCGATTAATGGATATTGGTTGTTACCGTGGTGTACGTCATCGTATTGGTCTGCCGGTTAGAGGTCAGAGCACTAAGAACAATGCACGTACTCGTAAGGGTAGAAAGAAAACCGTTGCTAATAAGAAAAAAGCTACTAAATAATAATTGTTGATATGGCAAAAAAAACAGTTGCAGCTAAGAAGAGAAATGTGAAAGTAGACGCTAATGGACAGTTACACGTTCATTCATCTTTCAACAATATTATTGTTTCTCTTGCAAACAGTGAAGGGCAGATTATCTCTTGGTCATCTGCAGGAAAGATGGGATTTAGAGGTTCAAAAAGAATACTCCTTATGCAGCTCAGATGGCTGCCCAGGATTGTGCAAAATTGCATTTGATCTTGGCCTGAGAAAGGTAAAGGCTTATGTGAAAGGGCCAGGTAACGGACGTGAGTCTGCTATTAGAACTATCCACGGAGCTGGTATTGAGGTTACAGAGATCATCGACGTAACTCCGCTTCCACACAATGGTTGTCGTCCTCCGAAAAGACGTAGAGTTTAATTTACCTTTAACTTTAAAATGATCTTGATTTTGTTTTTGGATTAATAATTTCTTCTCTGCAATCGCGGCTGCAACAAATTGAGTTCATGAATAAACAATTAAATATTTAAAAGAAATGGCTAGATATACTGGACCAAAATCAAGAATAGCCCGTAAATTCGGTGAAGGCATCTTTGGAGCTGATAAAGTTTTGTCAAAGAAGAACTATCCTCCCGGACAACACGGAAATTCAAGAAAAAGAAAAACTTCCGAATATGGTGTGCAACTTCGTGAAAAGCAGAAAGCGAAATACACTTATGGAGTTTTAGAAAAACAATTCCGCAATTTGTTTGAAAAGGCCGCTACCGCGAAAGGTATTACCGGTGAGGTACTCCTTCAATTGCTGGAAGGCCGTCTTGACAACGTAGTATTCCGTTTGGGTATTGCTCCTACACGTGCTGCTGCTCGTCAGTTGGTTAGTCACAAGCATATCACTGTAGATGGTGAAGTGGTAAACATTCCTTCATTCGCAGTACCAGGACAATTGATTGGTGTTCGTGAAAGATCTAAATCTTTGGAAGTAATTGCTAACTCTCTTGCAGGTTTCAATCACAGCAAATACGCTTGGTTGGAGTGGGATGAAACTTCTAAGGTCGGTAAAATGTTGCATATACCTGAAAGAGCAGACATTCCTGAGAACATTAAAGAACATTTGATCGTTGAATTGTATTCTAAATAATAATTAATTTCATGGCGATATTAGCATTTCAAAAACCTGATAAAGTATTAATGTTGGAGGCGGACTCCAGATTCGGTAAATTCGAATTTCGTCCGTTGGAACCGGGGTTTGGTATTACCGTAGGTAATGCATTACGCCGTATCCTGCTCTCTTCATTAGAGGGTTTTGCTATCACTACTATCAGAATAGATGGTGTGGAGCATGAATTTTCTAGTGTACCTGGAGTAAAGAGGATGTTACCAACATTATCTTGAATCTGAAACAAGTGAGATTCAAGCAAGTAGTTGAAGAGTTCGAGAGCGAAAAAGTGAGCATCACTGTCGAGAATTCCAGTGAATTTAAAGCAGGTGACATAGGTAAGTATTTGACTGGATTTGAAGTGTTAAATCCGGAATTAGTTATTTGTCATTTAGATTCTAAGGCAACTATGCAGATTGATATTACAATTAACAAAGGCCGTGGTTATGTACCTGCTGATGAGAATCGCGAGTATTGCACGGATGTTAATGTAATTCCAATCGACTCTATTTATACACCGATACGTAATGTCAAGTATGCTGTAGAAAACTTCCGTGTAGAGCAGAAGACTGACTACGAAAAGCTAGTGCTTGAAATTAGTACCGACGGTTCTATACACCCGAAGGAAGCGCTGAAAGAAGCTGCAAAAATTCTGATCTACCACTTCATGTTGTTCTCTGATGAGAAGATCACGCTTGAAAGTAACGATACTGATGGCAATGAAGAGTTTGACGAAGAAGTATTGCATATGCGTCAGCTGTTGAAGACTAAGCTCGTTGATATGGACTTGTCAGTTCGTGCCCTCAACTGCTTGAAGGCTGCTGACGTAGAAACTCTCGGTGACTTGGTACAATTCAACAAAACTGACCTGCTGAAGTTCAGAAACTTCGGAAAGAAATCGCTTACCGAGCTTGATGATTTGCTGGAAAGTCTGAATCTATCGTTTGGAACCGACATTTCTAAATATAAATTAGATAAAGAATAAAAAATGAGACATAATAAAAAATTCAATCATTTAGGTCGTACTGCTTCTCATAGAAGCGCTATGTTATCTAACATGGCTTGCTCTTTGATCAAGCACAAAAGAATCACTACGACTGTTGCAAAGGCGAAAGCTTTGAAAAAGTTTGTTGAGCCTTTGATTACTAAGTCTAAAGAAGATACTACGAACTCTCGCCGTGTCGTATTTAGCAACTTGCAAGATAAGATTGCAGTAACAGAGCTGTTCAAAGAAATCTCAGTTAAGATTGCTGATCGTCCGGGTGGTTATACTCGTATTATCAAGACTGGTAACCGTTTGGGTGACAACGCAGAAATGTGCTTTATCGAGTTGGTTGACTACAATGAAAACATGGCTAAAGAAAAAGTGGCTAAGAAAGCTACTCGTACTCGTCGTTCTACGAAGAAATCTGCTGAAGCTGCTCCTGCTGCTGTTGAAGCTCCTGCAACTGAAGCTCCTAAGGCTGAAGAACCAAAAGCTGAATCGGCTGAATAATTTTACAGTTATTCTTATAGATATAAAAAAGGCTACCTTCAAAGGTAGCCTTTTTTGTTTGTCTGCCGTTTATTTTAATACTAAGATACATTAAAATATATCTTAATGAACTTTTTCATAGAGAGAATCTGTTATATTTTCTGTTAGTGAATATGGCAAAATTTGTAAAGGTAATATTGTTTCTGTTGCTGACAGTTGCTTTTCATAGCATAGCAGGCAATGTCTCTACCGAAAAAATGGTGGATAAGCAGGGGTGTGATATTACATATGCAATGAAACAAAAATCAGTGCACCGGATCTTCAGGTAAGCCTGTGGCTGAATTGACCAATTTGCAGAGCCATCAAATATCTGTGACACGTATTCAACGTGTACAGCTTGGAGAATATTTCTTTTCTTTAAAGAATGCGCTACAAGGTTGTGCTGATCGTGATAGCTCGCTATCACAGCATTGGGGAAGGATTTATGATACTACAACTTCCTATTATTGCCAGCCTGCGAGTGAATATTATGTATACACCTTAAGGCGTATAATTATTTAGCAGTATATTTATTGGTATTGTTTATTTTGTGGTTACTGGTATCTTCTGTATACCGGTGACTATATCTTTTTATCTTCATATTTTTACTAATAAATTAAACTTTCAATATTATGGCAACTACTCAAGCTATTGATGCTACTATATTTGCATCTACACACCCCGATATCGCTAAACGCATGAGTATCTCCGGTCTTTTAATTTCTTGTGTTATGTTACTGATTGGTATTTTATCTTTTGCTTCTACATTCGAATTGGATGACAAGTCTTCTACAACCAGTATGGCTTTGATGGTTTTGGGGACAGGTTTATTTCTTATGGGAATTTTCCGTCTTTTCTGGAAATCAAAGGAGGTTGTTTATTTACCAACAAAAGTGTGGCTAAAGAGCATAGTGTATTTCTTTGATTTGAAGCATATGGATGCTTTGAAAATCTTGTAAATTCGGGTTCATTCTCCGCATGATTCGAAAATAAAAAGTGAGGCAAGTGGTAATATACGTATGGACGTGATACTATCTGCTGATAATAAGTTTGCAGCTGTACAGCTATTCCAATTTGTACCTTACACGTATCAGCCAATAACATCGGTGCAGTATTTCACTAATGAAAAAGCTTCTGCGATAGTCGCTTTTTGTCGAAAAGTAAAATACAATTAAGTATATTAATGCCACACCTGTTTGACATGTTTGTTTTTTCCGAAGATCACATTAAAACTATGCAGTTTGAAATTTTGGATAATGGATTGATAATTACTGAAATAAAACAGGTTTTAGATGTTACTGTAAAAGAAACTTTGATTTTCATATTCGAAGATGGGGATTAACCGTCGATGACGGCAATCCCCATTTTTTTCATTAAGAAGCACGCATTCATGTTCTGTGCGACTCCGCTTCTCATCTGGTATGAAAATGTCAGTTCGTTGTTGGTAATGTCCGCTTCGAAACAATAATTCCGGATATTTTGTGGAAAAGCATCTATTAGTGTGCCTAGCAGTAGGTCATGAGTAGCGATAATACCATTGGCATCCATGCTCATGAACTGTTTGATTAAGGGCAAAAGAACCTTTCTGTTTATCCATAGAGTTAGTTCCTTTCAGAATTTCATCAAGGATGATAAATAATTCTTCTCCGGCTTTGAGTTTATCAATGATTAGTTTCAGTCGTTTGAGTTCGGCGAAAGAAGTAAGATTCGTTGTCGGTGAGTGAATCACTTGTCCGGAGGCTGGTGACAAGACGAGGCGGGAAATATTTCCATTTTCGCAGCCCATACAGGAGCACCAATGCAAGCCAAGAGGTAGTTGACACCTACGGTGCGCAGGTAAGTACTTTGCCTGCCATGTTGGCGCCGGTAATAATGATAAAGAAGGGCGTTTCTCCATATCGATTCCATTGCGGACACATTTATTGCGGTTCATGAGCGGATGCCCTAAGGCTTCGGCTTGCAGATGGAAAGACTGAGAAGTTATTTGAGGATAGATGTAATCCGGATGGTTGTATGAGAATGTTGCAAGAGAACAATAAGCATCAATTGCTCCGATAGCTTCGATCCAGCGGGGGAAGATCTGCGGAGTGTGCTTCTTTCCATTTCTCGATTTGCATGACTTGGCGGAGTTCCCAAAATAGGAGGCCGTTCAAGATGGTGCTCATTAGCAGATTACCTCGCTGGTCGAGTGCATTCATGAGTTTAGCAAGGCGATGTACGGACTGGGAAGCTGTTTGATTTTGGCTTGTAAGTTCGGCTTTCAGTTGTTGCAATGCGGGGCTGTGCATCTCTTTTTCTCGGTGATGAGAATCTGGTCGGCGTAAGTAGACAGAATTTGTAGTTTTTCGCCATACGTCGCTTGTATTTTGGTTATTCCTTTTGAGAAGATAAAACTGAATACGACAAAGCATGCAAATACTATCCCGCTGATGCTTGCAGGGAGAAATCCCAGTATCGTTGCGCCGATACACAGGAGGTTTATAATACCTACTGCTGTCGGGAGGATACGGAGGAAAGCGTGTTTCCGATAGTCGCTCGGACTGTTGACCCATTCTTTAATTTCAGAGGTGTCGGATGGCTTGCCTTTATAAAGTAATCCGAGCAGGCGGAATTGTTGTCGAAACTCAAGTTCTGAAGATAGTTCCCGAATCGCTTCCTGACGTTGTTCGATAGCTTCTTTTTCTTCCAGATGTGCATTGAACCAGTTGGCAAGACGCTGTTTGCCGATGGGGGTCGAAGTACGATTGATATACTGGAATAGTGAGTGCTCGCCAAATATGTCCAAGTCAAAGTATAGAGATGAGACGGATCGATGTATTCCTTTCCGTTGTCGAAGTCGGAAAAGTCATATTGCAGTGCTCGTAGTTCCTGCTGATTGATTTCTATTTTCTTTTTGAGATAATCTTTCCAGTAAAACCATCGGTTGTGGCTTTGCACCAGCCAAATGAAAGCGATGATGGGAATTACGGTAAAGACGATGAGCTTTTAACCATCCATCAGACCAAAAAATAATGGCGGAGGCTACTGCTTCTACGAATAAGATCAGTCTCAGAAGGCTGATATAGCGAATGCGTTTCCGCGCTTTTTGTAGTTGTTTTTCTGTTTCCTGAATGATTTGTTGATAGGTTGCTATAATATTTTCTTGTTTTTCCATACGATTATATTGCTTTTCGGACAAAGGTAATATAATTCGTAAAAAGGCAGAATGGGAGCGTGTTTTTGTAAAGAGCAGATTTACTCTTTATTAACGGTCATTCAGTAATCGGTGATGAAGCAAGTTGTGATGGTTTAGAGTAAAGTTACATAGAAATAAACACACTTTGTTATTGTCACTTGTCACCTTTGCGTGATAAGTGTCTTATAATTAGTCAAGTAATGGTGATAATAACCGGTGATAATAAGGTGATAATAGATGTTTTTCTGCTTTCTATTATCACCTGTTTTTAATAGACAATACGGTTAATTTGCTGATTATCAGTGGTAAGCGCACTGTTTTAAAGCCTTTGCCTATTTATGTTAAGAACTCCCTTTTAGGCATGAATGTACGTTGTTTATACCATATATTACTTCCTGTATGCCGCCTATATTAAGACAAGACTCGGCAACCTTAACCTGTAAACAAGGTTTGACTAATATATTTTGTTCGTTTCATATTTTCGTTTCACGTCCGTGATCTGTTCGGTTCACGTATGTGAGCCTCAATAGTTTACGTACGTGGACTGATGGGAGCATGTACGTGAAACGATTTATTGTTACTGACGGAATATATTAATCATGCCTGCATAATAGCATAATGAATCGTTCATTTGCTGTTGTTCCCGGGAGCTTATTCTTTCATAGTTGATATGGGGCTGACTAAAAAGTCGGTAGTATCTTAAATCTTCTCCTTCCCGAAGGGAGGGAATTGGAGATACTACCGACTTTTTAGTCAACCCTGACGACTCAGGTATTAACGCCTGATATTCCGGATGAAAAAAAGACAAGATAAGATTATAAAAAGAACCATAAACCGTATTTCATGAGTAAACAAACTTCGGGGACGATTGACTTGCTTCGGGATAATTGTGTGTAAGAGGTGCTGTGCCAAGAAGGCGAAAGGGGCTTCTTGGCTTCTTTTTTCAACATTTCTTTTCCATTCTTGCATTTATGCGCTAAAATTTATAACTTTCCACTCGAAAAGGCGTTGAATGAAGAAAGGAGGATGGCTTATGAAGAAAGGATATTCAGGTGATGATAGACAATAACCTCTGTTTCGACATCGCCCTCTATCCCTACGAACTCGTCACCTATGGCGAAACGGGACAGGTGTGCCAAAACTGGATGCAATACCGCCTGATAAAACAATACCTCGAAGTCCTCACCTGCGACCAGACGCTCGTCATCGAAAGCGGGCATCCGCTGGGGCTCTTCAAGTCGAAGCCCGAAGCGCCGCGCGTCATCATTACGAACGCCATCATGGTGGGGCTTTATGACAACCAGCAGGACTGGCACACAGCCATGCAGATGGGCGTTGCCAATTACGGGCAGATGACTGCCGGCGGGTGGATGTACATCGGTCCGCAGGGCATCGTGCATGGCACTTTCAATACCCTTCTGAACGCCGGGCGATTGAAACTCGGCATTCCGCAAGACGGCGACTTGCGCGGACGGCTTTTTGTATCCTCCGGTCTGGGCGGCATGAGTGGCGCCCAACCCAAAGCTGCCGAAATGTCGGGAGCTGCCGCTATCATAGCCGAAGTGGACGCTTCACGTATCGACACCCGTCATCGTCAGGGATGGGTGGGGCACGTGACGGATTCGCTGCCGCATGCCTTCTCACTGGCCAAAGAGGCCATGGACAGTCGCACCCCCATTTCCATTGCCTATCATGGCAATGTGGTGGATCTCTTGGTATATGCCGCAAAAGAACAGGTACACATAGATCTGCTATCCGACCAGACATCCTGCCATGCCGCCTACGACGGCGGCTACTGTCCCGCAGGGCTGACCTTTGAGGAGCGTACCCGGATGCTGCACGAGAACCCGGCGGAATTCCGCCGTAAGGTGGATGCCACGCTGAAACGCCATTTCCTTGCCATAAAAGAGCTCGTGGGGCGGGGCACGTACTTCTTCGATTACGGCAACTCCTTTATGAAAGCCGTCTACGATGCCGGCGTCACCGAAATAGCGCGCAACGGCAGTGATAAGAACGGGTTCATCTTCCCCAGCTATGTGGAAGACATCATGGGCCCCGAACTCTTTGATTACGGTTACGGGCCTTTCCGCTGGGTGTGTCTCAGTGGCAGGCACGAAGACCTGGTGAAGACCGACCGGGCGGCAATGGAGTGTATCGACCCCACGCGCCGCGGGCAGGACTTGGATAATTACAATTGGATTCGCGATGCCGAAAAGAATAATCTGGTGGTGGGCACGCAGGCGCGTATCCTCTATCAGGATGCCGAAGGACGCATGAAGATTGCACTCCGCTTCAACGAGATGGTGCGCCGGGGCGAGGTAGGCCCGATTATGTTGGGACGCGACCACCACGATGTCAGCGGTACGGATTCCCCTTTCCGCGAGACATCCAACATCAAGGACGGCAGCAACGTAATGGCGGACATGGCTGTGCAATGCTTTGCCGGTAACTGTGCGCGGGGCATGAGCCTTGTGGCGCTGCACAATGGCGGCGGAGTGGGCATAGGCAAAGCCATCAACGGCGGCTTCGGCATGGTGTGCGACGGCTCCGAAAGGGTGGACGAAATTCTGCGTTCCGCCATGCTTTGGGATGTTATGGGCGGCGTGGCACGCCGTTCGTGGGCACGCAACGAGCATTCCATGGAAACCAGCGAGGAGTTCAACCGCACCCATTCGGATGGCTACCACATCACGATTCCTTACGTGGCGGATGAAGAACTGATTGATAGATATATAAAACAATAATAACAGGCTTATTATAGGGGAGATAAGGGTATAAGAGATTGGGCCTGTTCTTATGTTCTTTTGTTCTTATGTCTGAGAAAAAGAATATGCCAATCTAAAAAGAATATATCTGTATAGCAAATTAAAAACATAACCATTATGAACCGAATCGTAGAATGTGTCCCCAATTTCAGTGAGGGACGCGACTTGCAGAAAATAGACCGGATTGTAGCCCCGTTTCGTGGCAGACAGGGTGTCAAGTTGTTGGATTACAGTAACGATGAAGACCACAACCGCCTCGTCGTCACCGTAGTGGGCGAACCCGAACCGCTGCGCGATGCTGTGCTTGAGGCTATCGGCGTGGCAGTGGAGCTCATCGACCTGAACAAGCATCAGGGACAGCATCCCCGTATGGGTGCGGTGGACGTTGTGCCCTTTATTCCTATTAAGAATGTAACGATGGAAGAAGCCGTTGCGCTCTCCAAAGAAGTGGGCGGGGAAGTGGCGAAACGTTATAACCTGCCTGTGTTCCTTTACGAGAAATCCGCATCAGCCCCTCACCGGGAAAACCTTGCAGCTGTCCGGAAAGGCGAGTTCGAGGGTATGGCGGAGAAAATAAAACTCCCCGAATGGCAGCCCGACTTCGGCCCCGCCGAGCGGCATCCCACTGCGGGAACGGTGGCGGTTGGCGCGCGTATGCCGCTGGTGGCCTATAACATCAACCTGAATACGCCGAGTCTGGAGATTGCGCACGATATTGCCAAGAAGATACGCTTCATCGGCGGCGGCCTGCGCTATTGCAAGGCCATGGGAGTGGAGTTGAAAGACCGGGGAATCACGCAGGTGTCTATCAATATGACCGACTATACCCGTACCGCCCTTTATCGCGCCTTCGAACTGGTACGCATCGAAGCGCGCCGCTACGGTGTCAGCATCGTGGGCAGTGAGATTATCGGCCTTGTGCCCATGGAAGCGCTGATTGATACGGCTTCCTATTACCTCGGACTGGAGAACTTCTCGATGCAGCAGGTGCTCGAAGCCCGGATAATGGAGTGAGTGCCCGACGTGTGAATAGCACACAACTGTCTTTCAGTGATCAATGTTCTGAACTTTAAATGAAACAGAAACAAATATGACGGAGAATCTTATCATCTTCAACGCTCGTGTCGTCACTCCCATCGGCTTTTCCGCCCGTTGTGGCAGGGAAATGGAAGAGATCTGCATCATGGATGACGCTACGGTGGAAGTCACCGGCGGCGTCATCACCTACGTAGGCCCTAATCGTGGCGAGGACCGCGACGGATACTATCAGCGCTACTGGCACTACAACGCCCGGGGCAAATGCCTTCTGCCCGGCTTTGTGGACTCGCATACGCACTTCGTTTTTGGCGGGGAGCGTGCCGAGGAGTTCTCATGGCGCTTGAAGGGCGAAAGCTACATGTCCATTATGGAGCGCGGAGGAGGCATTGTCAGCACAGTGGCTGCCACCCGCAACAGCAACTTCATCCAGTTGCGCGGCAAGGCGGAGGGCTTCTTGAAGCAGATGAGCGTCATGGGAGTGACCACCGTCGAGGGAAAAAGCGGTTACGGCTTGGACAAGGAGACCGAGCTGCTGCAACTCCGCGTCATGCGCAGCCTGAACAATGACGAGCACAAGCGGGTGGACATCGTTTCCACTTTTCTTGGCGCACATGCAGTGCCGCAAGAGTATGTCGGGCGTACGGACGATTATGTGGATTTCATCATTCGCGAAGTGATGCCCGCCGTCGTTCAGAACCGGTTGGCAGAGTTTTGCGATGTCTTTTGCGAGCAGGGCGTGTTCTCCATCGGGCAGTCCCGCCGCCTGCTGACTGCCGCTCGTGATATGGGATTGGCGCTGAAGCTCCATGCCGATGAAATAGTGCCGCTGGGCGGTGCGGGACTGGCTGCGGAACTTTCCGCCGTATCCGCCGACCACCTGCTGCACGCTTCCGATGCCGACATCCATGCCATGGCGGACAAAGGCGTGGTTGCCACCTTGCTCCCTCTTACCGCCTTTGCCCTGAAAGAACCTTATGCCCGCGGGCGCGAGATGATTGACGCCGGCTGTGCCGTAGCATTGGCCACCGACCTTAATCCCGGCAGTTGCTTCTCCGGTTCCATCCCGCTCACTATCGCACTGGCTTGCATCTATATGAAGATGAGTGTCGAGGAGACCATTACCGCCCTTACCCTGAACGGCGCCGCCGCCCTGAATCGTGCCGGCAGCATCGGCAGCATAGAGGTGGGAAAGAAAGGGGACTTTGTGGTGCTGAATACGGATAATTATCATTTCCTGCCCTATTATGTGGGCATGAATTGTGTGCACGCTACGGTGAAGGAGGGCGTACTCCACCCGGTGCTTTAGCGGTGCGTTAATAGCGAATTGATACCTAATTGTGTAATACCTAATAATAATTTAATCCCATGTTAGTCGATTTAACAGTCAAAGAGTTTTTGAATAAAGTGGCGGGCAGCGACCCCGTCCCCGGCGGCGGAAGCATTGCCGCATTGAATGGCGCCATTGCTTCGGCTTTGGCGGCAATGGTAGCCAATCTCACTGTCGGCAAGAAAGGCTATGAGGCGCACGAGGAGCTGATGCAGCATATTGCGGGAGTGGCATTGCAGGAGAAAGACACCTTCATCGAAGACATTGACCGCGACTCCGAAGCATACGACAGTGTATTTGCCTGCTTCAAGATGCCGAAAGCCACCGACGAGGAGAAGGCCGCCCGCAGCGCCGCCATTCAGGAAGCCACCAAGTTTGCAGCCCTCGTGCCCATGCAGGTGGCACGTAATGCCTACGAACTGATGACTGTCATCATGGATGTGGCACGCCTGGGCAACCGTAATGCCGTAACCGATGCCTGCGTGGCGATGATGTCTGCCCGCTCTGCCGTATTGGGGGCATTGATGAATGTGCGCATCAACCTCGGTTCGCTCAAAGATAAAGAGTTCGTTGCCAAGCTGCAGGCCGAAGCCTGTGAGCTGGAACGCCTTGCCTGTGCCAAAGAGAAAGAATTGTTGGACGAAATCAATGAGGAGCTCAAAGTATGAAGAATGTCTACTATGTCGGTTCGGGCGAGCTGACCTTCGACCTTATCGAACGCATCATCAACGAGAACCTGAAACTTGAGTTGGCTCCCGAAGCCAAAGAACGCATACAGAAATGCCGCGACTATCTGGATAAGAAAACCGCCGAATCCGCCGAACCTCTCTACGGGATCACCACCGGCTTCGGCTCCCTGTGCAGCAAAAGCATCTCGCCCGACGAACTGGGCACCTTGCAGGAGAACCTCATCAAAAGCCATGCTTGCAGCGTGGGCGAGGAGATCCGTCCTGTCATCATCAAACTGATGATGCTGCTCAAGGCGCATGCGCTTTCATTGGGGCACAGCGGCGTGCAGGTCATTACCGTACAGCGCATCCTCGACTTCTTCAACAACGACGTGATGCCTATTGTCTACGACCGCGGCTCCTTGGGAGCATCGGGCGACCTTGCTCCGCTTGCCAATCTTTTCCTGCCTCTTATCGGTGTGGGTGACGTGTACTATAAAGGCCGGAAGCGCGAGGCAATCAGCGTACTCGATGAATTCGGCTGGGAGCCCGTCAAACTGATGAGCAAGGAAGGCCTTGCCTTGCTGAACGGTACGCAATTCATGAGCGCCAACGGTGTCTTTGCCATTCTTAAAGCTTTCCGCCTCTCCAAGAAAGCCGACCTGATAGCCGCCCTCTCCCTGGAAGCCTTTGACGGTCGCATCGACCCGTTCATGGATTGCATCCAGCAAATCCGTCCCCACAAAGGACAAATCGAAACGGGCGAGAACTTCCGCAAACTGCTGGAGGGCAGCGAACTCATCGTCCGCCCCGGCAAGCATGTGCAGGATCCGTATTCTTTCCGTTGCATTCCGCAGGTGCATGGCGCAACGAAGGATGCTATCCGGTATGTCTCTTCGGTTTTGCTGACGGAGATTAATTCTGTGACGGACAATCCTACCATCTTTCCGGATGAAGACCGTATCATCTCCGGCGGAAACTTTCATGGGCAGCCGTTGGCTATCTCGTACGATTTCTTGGGAATCGCCCTTGCCGAACTGGGAAATATCTCCGAACGCCGTATCGCCCAGCTCATCATGGGACTGCGGGGACTGCCGGAGTTTCTGGTTGCCAATCCCGGCCTGAACTCCGGGTTTATGATTCCTCAATATGCCGCCGCCTCTATGGTGAGCCAGAACAAGATGTACTGCTATGCTGCCAGCAGCGACTCTATCGTGTCCAGCAACGGACAGGAGGACCATGTCAGTATGGGAGCCAACGCAGCCACGAAGCTCTACCGCATCATGGACAATTTGGAACACATCCTTGCCATCGAACTGATGAATGCTGCACAGGGCATTGATTTCCGCCGCCCGCAAAAAACCTCGCCTCTCTTGGAAGGCTTCCTGCGCGAATACCGCAAAGAGGTTCCTTTTGTGAAAGACGACATTGTGATGTACAAGGAAATTCATAAAACAGTGGCGTTCCTGAGCCGGACCAAGTTTGATTATTAGGAATCTTCCCAATAAATCTGCGAGAACACTAATTTTTATTAATCGTTTAACAAAAGAAAGAAAACTTAATTGGTGAATTAAGTTTTCTTTCTATATTTGCTTCGTTTTATTTCCAAAATGAATAAAAAGAGTTTTTGAAATTTAAAAGGAAGAGAAATGAGCGAATATACCAAGCACCTTACTCCTCGTCCGGAACTGAGAGAGCGGATCATTGAAACTGCGGTGAAGGCCTTTGCTGCGCAAGGTATCAAAAGTATTACGATGGATGACATCGCAACTTCGTTGGGCATCTCCAAGCGTACTCTGTATGAGGTGTTTCCTGATAAGGAGACCTTGCTGGAAGAGTGTATCCTGAGAGGTCAGAAAGAGGGGGATGAATATCTGAAGAATGTGCTTGCTACATCCGAGAATGTATTGGAAGTCCTGTTGAAATGCTACCAGCGCAGTATCGAAAAGTTCCATGCCACCAACAAGAAGTTTTTTGAGGACATCAAGAAGTATCCCAAAGCCTATAAGCTGATGACCAAACGGCATGATCAGGACTCGGAAGAAACGGTGAACTTTTTCAAGGAAGGCGTGAAGCAGGGCATCTTCCGCGATGATGTGAATTTTGCCATTATCAATCTGTTGGTAAGGGAGCAGATTGACTTGCTGATGAATACGGATATTTGCAAGGAGTATTCGTTCCTTGAAGTTTATGAGTCTATCATGTTCACTTTCCTCCGGGGAATTTCTACGGAGAAAGGGGCGCATGAGTTGGAGGTGTTCATCCGGGAATACCGCAAAAAGATAATCTCCGGAAATAGCGAGACAGAGAACAAATAGAAAACGATTAATTCTTTTATGAAGATGCAGAGATTTTTTGAGGGTAAGAAATGGGTATTGGCCGTTGCCATAGTGTTGGTTGGTGCTTATGCACGAGCACAAGGGACGAAAGATACTTTGACCCTGAACCTTGCCAAAGCCATAGAGATTGCTTTGAGCGACAATCCTACTATTAAAGTGGCGGAAGAGGAGATTGCACTGAAAAAGGTGAGCCATAAGGAAAGTTGGCAAAACCTGTTGCCCGAAGCGAGCATTTCGGGAAGTATGAGCCACACTATTACGGCGCCGCAGTTCAGTATCGGCGACCAGACTGTGAAAATGGGTAAAGACAAGGCGAACACAGCCACCGGAGCGTTGAACATAAGTCTGCCCCTGTTTGCACCGGCAGTGTATCGCGCCATGTCGATGACAAAAACGGACATTGAGCTGGCGGTAGAGAAGTCACGTGCCTCCAAACAGGATTTGGTGAACCAGGTGACCAAGGCCTACTATCAGTTGATGTTGTCGCAGGACTCATACGATGTTCTGCAAAAAAGCTATAAGCTGGCAGAAGACAATTATAATATAGTCAACGCTAAATACCGGCAGGGTGCGGTGAGTGAATTTGACAAAATCAGCGCCGAGGTACAGATGCGCAGCGTGAAGCCGAGTGTCATTTCGGCCGGAAACGCTGTGACGCTCTCCAAATTGCAACTCAAAGTATTGATGGGTATAACGGCCGATCTGGATATTAAGATAGACGACAGTCTGGCGGCTTATGAGGGAGTTGTGTTTGCCAATCAGTTGGATAATGCGACGCACGAAGGCTTGGTGAACAATACCACGATGAAGCAACTGGAGTTGAACCGCCTGATGCTTCAGAAGAACATCAAGTCCTTGCGCACCAACTTCATGCCGACACTGGCTTTGGGCTATTCTTATCAGTATCAGTCCATGAACAACGACAGTTGGAATGTATTCAACTACAACTACGGAAGCAGTTCTTCGCTGGTGTTCAGTTTGAGTATTCCTTTATACAAGGCAAGCAACTTTACAAAACTGAAATCCAACCGCATCCAGATGCGCCAGTTGGACCAGAACCGCATCGATACGGAACGTAAGCTGAATATGCAGATTACCAGCTATCAGGATAATATGGCAGCCAGCTCGGAACAGGTGTCCAGCAACAAGGAGAATGTGATGCAGGCCGAAAAAGCGGTGCAGATTGCCGGCAAACGCTACGAGGTGGGCAAAGGAACTGTGCTTGAACTGAACACCTCGCAAGTGCAGCTCACTGAGGCCGAGTTGACTTACAACCAATCCATATACGATTATTTGGTGGCTAAAGCCGATCTTGACCAAGTGTTGGGAAGAGATTACATAAGCAAAGATCAGAAATAAAAATCAGAACAACGATATGAAGAAAAGTTTTCAAATGATTGCCCTGCTTGCAGTAGCACTGTTGGGCGCTTGCAGCGGCGGGAAGGACAAGGCTGTCGCTGAACATGTGGATGAAAAGCCGAGAGTGAAGCTGGCGGATGTGAAAGCGCGTCCGGTAGAACAGATCCATGAATACACCGCTACTGTCGAAGCAGAGGTGAAGAACAATATAGCTCCTTCGTCTCCGGTGCGTATAGACAGGATATTGGTGGAAGTGGGCGACCGCGTATCCAAAGGCCAGAAGCTGGTCAGCATGGATGAGGCCAACCTGAAACAAACCAAGTTCCAGCTTGATAACCAGGAGATTGAGTTCAAGCGTATGGACGAACTGTACAAAGTGGGCGGTGCATCCAAGTCGGAATGGGATGCAGCCAAAATGGCTTTGGACATAAAGGAGACGGCCTATCGCAACCTATTGGAAAACACCTCGTTGCTCAGCCCTATAAACGGTGTTGTAACAGCCCGTAATTATGACAACGGCGACATGTACAGCGGCGGGGAACCTGTGTTGGTGGTGGAACAGATCACTCCGGTGAAACTGCTCATCAACGTTTCCGAAACCTATTTCACCCAAGTGAAGAAAGGCGCTCCCGTAGCAGTGAAGCTGGATGTCTATGGCGACGAACCGTTTGAAGGCTACATCAGCTTGGTTTATCCTACGGTAGACCCGAATACACGCACCTTCCCTGTGGAGATTAAACTCTCCAATAAGGACCAGCGCGTGCGTCCCGGAATGTTTGCCCGCGCCACACTTAATTTCGGCTCCAAGGACAATGTGGTTGTGCCCGACTTGGCCATCGTGAAACAATCCGGTTCGGGCGACCGCTACGTGTATGTCTACAAAGACGGCAAAGTAACCTATAATAAGGTGGAGCTCGGACGCCGCATGGGCGCTGAATACGAGTTGATTTCCGGTGTGCCTGACAATTCGCAGGTAGTTATAGCCGGACAGACCAAGCTGGTGAACGGCATGGAAGTAGAAGTAGAGAAATAATCACTAAAAACTAATAACATGAGTTTATACGAAGGTGCGGTTAAGAAACCGATTATGACTTCGCTCTGCTTTCTGGCAGTGGTGATATTTGGTCTGTTCTCTTTGTCCAAATTGCCTATCGACTTGTATCCGGACATTGATACGAATACGATTATGGTGATGACGGCCTATCCGGGAGCCAGTGCTTCGGATATCGAGAACAATGTGACCCGTCCGTTGGAGAATGTTTTGAACTCTGTCAGTGATTTGAAGCACATCACTTCCCGTTCTTCGGAGAATATGTCGCTGATTACACTGGAGTTTGAGTTCGGTAATGATATTGACGTGTTGACGAATGATGTGCGTGACAAGCTGGATATGGTAAGTTCCGAACTTCCCGATGATGTGGAGAACCCTATCATCTTTAAGTTCAGTACGGATATGATCCCTATCGTGCTGCTGTCCGTACAGGCCAACGAGAGCCAGTCGGCACTTTATAAGATACTGGATGATCGTGTGGTAAATCCCTTGGCGCGTATTCCCGGTGTGGGTACGGTGTCCATCAGCGGTGCGCCGCAGCGTGAAATCCAAGTGTATTGCGACCCTTATAAGCTGGAAGCATACAACCTGAGCATCGAAACAATCAGTTCCATTATCGGGGCTGAGAACAGGAATATACCGGGCGGTAACTTCGACATCGGTAATGAAACCTATTCATTGCGTGTGGAGGGTGAGTTCGACGACTCCGGCGAGTTGGCGAATGTGGTTGTAGGTACGTATAATGGCGCTACGGTCTATCTGCGTGATGTTGCCAAGATAGTGGACACCGTAGAAGAGCGTGCGCAGGAAACCTATAATAACGGTGTGCAAGGCGCCATGATCGTCGTTCAGAAGCAGTCGGGAGCCAATTCGGTGGAAATCTCCAAAAAGGTGCAGGATGCATTGCCCCGTTTGCAGAAGAACCTGCCGAGCGACGTGAAGCTGGGCGTCATTGTAGATACCTCTGAAAACATCCTGAACACCATCGACAGTTTGACGGAGACGGTTATGTATGCCTTGCTCTTCGTTGTGATTGTGGTGTTCTTGTTCTTAGGACGCTGGCGTGCCACGCTGATCATCTGTATCACGATTCCGCTTTCTCTGATTGCTTCATTCATATATCTGGCAATTTCGGGGAATACGATTAATATCATTTCGCTTTCATCGCTTTCCATTGCTATCGGTATGGTGGTGGACGATGCCATTGTGGTATTGGAGAATGTCACGACACACATCGAGCGCGGTTCCGACCCGAAGCAGGCGTCTGTGCATGGCACGAACGAGGTGGCTATCTCCGTTGTGGCTTCTACACTGACGATGATTGCCGTATTCTTCCCGTTGACGATGGTGACCGGTATGTCCGGTGTACTGTTCAAGCAGTTGGGCTGGATGATGTGTGCCATTATGTTTGTATCCACTGTCTCCGCTTTGACGCTGACGCCGATGCTTTGTTCGCAACTGCTCCGTTTGCAGCGCAAGCAGTCTAAGGTGTTCCGGATATTCTTCGGTCCGATAGAACATGCATTGGACGGGTTGGACAACTGGTATGCGCGTATGCTCAACTGGGCAGTCCGTCACCGCATGGTGGTTCTTGCAGGTTGCGTGGTATTCTTTATTCTGAGTTTGCTTTGTGCAAAGACCATCGGTACGGAGTTCTTCCCGGCGCAGGATAACGCCCGTATCGCTGTGCAATTGGAACTGCCTATCGGAACCCGTAAGGAAGTGGCGCAGGAGGTATCGGAGAAGCTGACCAGACAGTGGCTTGAGAAGTATAAAGGTATTATGAAGGTATGTAACTATACGGTGGGACAGGCCGACTCGGATAATACCTGGGCATCCATGCAGGACAACGGTTCGCACATCATCTCCTTCAACATCAGCCTGGTAGACCCGGATGAGCGTAATGTTACGCTGGAAACTGTCTGTGATGAAATGCGCGAAGACCTGAAGGCCTATCCGGAATTCAGTAAGGCACAGGTCATTTTCGGAGGTAGCAATACGGGTATGTCTGCCCAGGCATCTGCCGATTTTGAAGTGTACGGTTACAGCATGGAAGAAACCGACAGCGTTGCCGCCCGCCTGAAACGTGAACTGCTGAAGGTGAAAGGTGTATCCGAGGTCAACATCAGCCGTAGTGATTACCAGCCTGAGTATCAGGTAGACTTTGATCGTGAGAAGCTGGCGCTTCATGGACTGAACTTGTCTACCGCCGCTACCTATCTGCGTAACCGTATCAATGGTGCGACGGCTTCCAAATATCGTGAAGACGGTGATGAGTACGACATCAAGGTGCGCTATGCTCCCGAATACCGCACCAGCCTTGAAAGCATCGAGAATATATTGGTCTATAATGCCAAAGGCGAAGGGGTGCGTATCAAAGACCTGGGAAAGGTTGTAGAACGTTTTGCTCCGCCTACTATCGAACGTAAAGACCGCGAGCGTATCGTGACGGTATCCGCCGTTATCTCCGGCGCTCCGTTGGGCGATGTGGTGGCTGCGGGCAATGCGATTATAGATAAGTTGGAGAAACCCTCGGACATAACCATTCAAGTGTCGGGTTCCTTTGAGGACCAGCAGGATTCGTTCCGCGATTTGGGAACATTGGGTGTCTTGATCATTGTGCTTGTGTTCATCGTGATGGCTGCCCAGTTCGAGTCCCTTACTTATCCGTTTATCCTGATCCTCTCGGTGCCGTTCGCTATGAGTGGCGTGTTGATGGCATTGTTCATCACCAACACTACGTTGAGTGTAATGAGTTTGCTGGGTAGCATCATGTTGATCGGTATCGTGGTGAAGAACGGTATCGTGCTCATCGACTACACTATCCTTTGCCGCGAACGCGGGCAGTCGGTGCTGAATGCCGTAGTTACGGCCGGCAAGAGTCGTCTCCGTCCGGTGTTGATGACTACCATGACTACCATTCTCGGTATGATTCCGATGGCCGTCAGCACAGGGCAGGGTTCTGAGATGTGGAGTCCCATGGCGATTGCCGTAATCGGCGGTCTGGCGGTTTCCACGATCCTCACTTTGATTTATGTTCCTACGATGTACTGTATCTTTGGCGGGGTGGGCATCAAACGTCAGCGCCGTAAGATGCACAAGCAACTGGATGCTTACTTTGAGGAACAGAAACAGACCAATAATTAATCAGTTGACATTTAATAGTTGAATAATGAAATCAGTATTAATCACATTCGATCAAGCATACTATGAGCGTATCATCGCTACGCTCGACAGGCTGAATTGCAGGGGCTTCACTTACTGGGAGCAAGTTCGCGGACGCGGTTCCAAAACCGGAGAGCCTCATTATGGCAGTCATGCCTGGCCTTCCATGTGTTCCGCCGTCCTGACGATGGTGGAGGATGAGAGGGTGGACCCTCTGCTGGAAGTCCTTCACAACATGGACAAGCAGACCGAGCAACTGGGGCTTCGGGCATTCGTCTGGAACATTGAGAAGACCATTTAAGGTCTCTGTTGCATAAAAAGCGTTTATCCCTGCAGGAAATATCTTTTTCCTGCAGGGATAATTCTTTTTGGCAGGAAGATATTTATTTTCATCCGATTCTCTATCTTTGCGACCGGATTGGTTATGGAAAAGAGTGTTTTGAAACATACAGGCTGGTTGATGTTTATTGTGGTGGCCGTACTTCTGCTGATGGGGTTGTTGCCGGGAACCACGATAGGCACTCATGTGCTGAGGCGTGTGGACATACTGGGTGATGTACGCCTTTCCCCGGAAGCGGTGAGCGAGCCGGATACCCTGTTGCCGCCACCCCCGAAAGTGAAGCCCGCCTTTGTGGACACTTGCCGCAGCGGAATGACCTGCATTGAAGATTACAGTGACTCCGCCCTGCGCGGAATGACGCCTTTCTATCGCGCGTTGGATGAGCTGGCCGCAAATCCCCGTCTGGTGCGCATCGCCTACTTCGGCGATTCTTTCATAGAAGCGGACATTCTTACGGCTGACCTGCGTGCCATGTTGCAGGAACGTTATGGCGGATGCGGGGTGGGCTTTGTGACAATCACTTCCATGACCAGCGGTTACCGCCCTACGGTGCGGCATAGCTTTAACGGCTGGCAGAGCCATTCCATTATGGATTCGGTGTTCTTCGACCGTAGCAAACAGGGAATTTCGGGACACTACTTCATTCCCAATCCCGGTGCTTATGTAGAACTTCGCGGGCAGAAGAACTATGCGTCCCGGCTTGATACCTGCGAGCATGCTTCCATCTTCTTTTACAATAAAGGCGAGGTTACTCTCTCGGCATCCGTAAATAAAGGGGAGGCGCAGACTGAGACTTTTTTTCCTACGGGAGAACTCCGAGAGATGGATGTGACAGGCCGCATCGGCTCTGTACGCTGGAAAGTGGAAAGTGCCGACTCCACCTTATTCTATGGCTTAGCCATGGACGGTACACAAGGAATTATTGTTGATAACTTCTCGCTTCGGGGCAGTTCCGGCTTGTCCTTGCGCTCCGTACCTGTCTGGATGATGCGCGAATTTAATGAACAGCGCCCTTACGATTTGATAATTCTTCAGTACGGGCTGAATGTCGCTACGGAGCGCGGACGGAATTATGACCGTTATCGTGACGGTATGGCAACCACCATCGCCCATTTGAAGAGTGCCTTTCCACAAGCCGGCATCCTTGTTGTCAGTGTGGGCGACCGCGAGTATAAGACCGAAGAAGGCGACCTGCGCACCATGCCCGGCATTAAGAATCTTGTCCGTTACCAGCAGAACCTGGCAGCCGACAGCGGAGTGGCGTTTTGGAATATGTTCGAGGCAATGGGAGGCGAGGGCAGTATGGCGGACATGGTGCATGCCAAGCCGTCTTTGGCCAACTATGATTATACGCATATCAACTTTCGTGGCGGCAAACATCTGGCAGAATTGCTTTATGAGGCATTGGTCTACGGCAAAGAACAGTACGACAGGAGGCGTGCCTATGAAGCGGAGCCATAAGGAAAACTCACGATGGAGCAGTTGGCGCTTCACTGTCTGCTACGCGGTGTTTGTAATGCTTCTCCTGCCGGTGCAGCGGCTCTGTGCGCAAGATGCGCTTCCCGGCTGTCCCCGGCTTCAAAAGACGGTATCCGATTGCGACACGCTTACGGCTTACGGCCAACGTACGGACACTCTGCCCGTTCCTTTCATCAGCCTGCCTCCGGCTTTCCGCCAACTCGGAGAGAATGAACTGATAGACAGTGTCGGCATCTTGAAACCTTTCTGGGAGAAGATGCGTATGCTCCGCTTGGGTGCATCTGCCGATACGATACGTATTGTTCATGTGGGCGACAGTCATATCCGCGGTCATATCTTCCCGCAGACTACGGGCGAACTGCTCCGAAAGACATTCGGTGCGCTGACTTATATGGACATGGGAATAAACGGTGCGTTCTGTGTCACCTTTACTCGTCCGGTGCGTGTGGCGGACATCGCAGCGTTGCATCCCGACCTTGTGATTCTCTCTTTCGGGACAAACGAGAGCCACAACCGGCGGTACAACTCAAAGTTGCACTATCAGCAGATGGATGAACTGGTACGTATGCTACGCGACAGCCTGTCCGGCGTCCCGATGCTGATGACCACTCCGCCCGGTTCATACGAGAGTTTCCGCCAGCGCCGCCGCCGGCGTACCTATAAGATTAATCCCCGTACCTCTGTTGCCGTACAGACCATCCGGCGTTTTGCCGATGCCAACGGGTTGGCTGTGTGGGATATGTACGATGTTTTCGGAGGCGTTCGTCGCGCCTGTCTCAACTGGCAGGAGGCGAAACTGATGCGTCCCGACCATGTGCATTATCTTCCGGAAGGATATGTATTGCAAGGTGAGATGTTCTATCAAGCCTTGCTGAAAGCGTATAACGACTATTGCAGTCGATGATTGAGTATAATCTAAATTAAGCCGTAACCGACAGATGTGGAATATTGACGAACTTCTGAACAAACTGGATATAGACTTCACCCGCCTGCATGACCTGCTGGTGTACGACCCGCATGCGCCGATGATATTCAGCAGCGGTATCTTCCTGTGGCTGTTTGCCGCTTTCATCGTGTTCTATCTGCTTTTGCAGCGTCGCACTACTGCCCGCCTGATGTTCGTTACCCTGTTTTCTTACTATTTCTACTATAAAAGCAGCGGCACTTATTTCTTCCTGCTTGCCATTGTTACGGTAAGCGACTTTTTCATTGCCCGGCTCATGGAACGGGCCACCGTACGCTGGCAGCGTAAAACGTGGGTGGCGGTCAGCCTGCTGATAAACCTGGGACTGTTGTGCTACTTTAAATATACGAATTTCCTCTGCGGGTTCTTTGCTTCGCTGACAGGCGGCACGTTTACCGCAATGGACATATTTCTTCCTGTCGGCATCTCTTTCTTCACTTTCCAGTCGCTGAGCTATACGATCGATGTGTATCGCAAAGAGATAACGCCCCTCACCAACCTGTTGGACTATGCTTTCTATGTATCTTTCTTCCCGCAGTTGGTGGCAGGCCCCATCGTGCGTGCACGCGACTTTATCCCGCAGATCCGCCGTCCGCTGTTTGTCTCTAAGGAGATGTTCGGAAAGGGAATCTTCCTGATTGTAAGCGGTCTTTTCAAGAAAGCGGTTATTTCGGATTATATCAGCATCAACTTTGTGGAGCGTATCTTTGATAATCCTACTCTGTATTCGGGCGTGGAAAACCTCATGGGTGTTTACGGCTATGCGCTTCAAATCTATTGCGACTTCTCCGGATATAGCGATATGGCTATCGGCATTGCTTTGCTGCTGGGCTTTCATTTCAACATGAACTTCGACTCGCCCTATAAGTCGGCATCCATAACGGAGTTCTGGCGCCGCTGGCATATCTCGCTTTCCAGTTGGCTGCGCGATTACCTCTATATATCCCTGGGTGGCAACCGTAAGGGGAAGATACGGCAATACGCCAATCTCATCATCACCATGTTTTTGGGTGGCTTGTGGCATGGCGCATCCTGGAATTTTGTTATTGACGGATACTGTGATGTGGTATCGTAAACATTTCCGTCTGCCTGCCGGCAGCAAGAACAAAAAAGTCTTTGTTGAATTTGAAGGTGTCCGTCAAGGAGCTGATTTTTATATCAATGGTGAATATATCGGCTTGCATGAAAATGGTGCGATGGCTGTAGGTTTCGATTTGACTCCTTATATTAAATATGGACAAGAGAATGTAATGGCGGTCCGCATTGATAACAATTGGAATTATAAGGAACGTGCTACCGGCACTAAATATCAATGGAGTGACCGTAATTTCAACGCCAATTATGGAGGTATACCAAAGAATGTATGGCTTCATGTTACTGATAAACTTTATCAGACACTTCCCTTGTACAGTAATTTAAAAACTACCGGTGTCTATATCTATGCGGAAGATATCCGTGTGAAGTCTCGTAAGGCTGTGGTTCATGCAGAGTCTGAAATAAAAAATGAATATAATCGGGATAAGAAAGTCGCTTATAAGGTTGAAGTGTTTGATCGTGACGGGAAAAGCATAAAAAGTTTTGAGGGTACTCAGACGATAGTAAAACCGGGTGAAACTGCGACTTTGGAAGCTTCGGCAGAAATAGACGGACTTCATTTCTGGAGTTGGGGATACGGATATTTGTACACAGTAAAAACCAGTTTATGGGTGGATGGCAGAAAAGTAGATGAAGTGGCTACCCGTACCGGTTTCCGTAAAACTCGTTTCGGCAGAGGAATGATTTGGTTGAATGACCGGGTGATTCAGATGAAAGGTTTTGCACAGCGTACCAGTAATGAATGGCCGGGAGTCGGTATGAGTGTTCCTGCATGGTTAAGTGATTATAGTAATGGCTTGATGGTGGAAGATAATGCCAACTTGGTTCGTTGGATGCATATCACCCCTTGGAAGCAGGATATTGAATCGTGTGACCGTGTCGGATTGATTCAGGCAATGCAGGCCGGTGATGCAGAAAAGGATCGTGAAGGCCGTCAATGGGAACAACGTACAGAATTGATGCGTGATGCCATTATTTACAACCGTAATAATCCGAGTATTTTGTTCTATGAATGTGGAAACGAATCAATCAGTCGTGAACACATGATAGAAATGAAAGCGATTCGTGATAAGTATGACCCTCATGGAGGCCGTGCCATCGGTTCCCGTGAAATGCTTGATATTCGTGAAGCCGAATATGGTGGCGAGATGCTTTATATCAATAAGAGCAAACATCATCCGATGTGGGCTATGGAATACTGCCGTGATGAAGGTCTGCGCAAATATTGGGATGAATATTCTTATCCATATCATAAAAACGGAGAAGGAAATAACTCATTCCGTTCTGCAATGACTAATAAGGTTCAGAAAAAGGTGGATGCCCGTGCTTATAATCACAATCAGGATTCCTTTACTATTGAGAATGTGATTCGTTGGTTTGATTATTGGCGTGAACGCCCGGGTACAGGTGACCGTGTCAGCTCAGGAGGTGTGAAAATCATCTTCTCGGATACGAATACACATTATCGTGGTGTGGAGAATTATCGTCGTAGTGGTGTGACAGATGCCATGCGTATCCCTAAAGATCCTTTCTATGCACATCAGGTGATGTGGGACGGATGGGTGGATATAGAGAATCCCCGTATTCATATCGTTGGTCATTGGAACTATAAAGAAGATGTGGTTAAACCTGTTTATGTGGTATCCAGTGCTGAAAAAGTGGAATTGTTCCTGAATGGTAAATCTTTAGGAAACGGTCAAAGAGATTATCATTTCTTGTATACTTTCAAAGATGTGGCATTTGTTCCGGGCAAGTTGGAAGCTGTAGGGTATGATAAGAATGGAAAAGAATGTTGCCAATGAACTGGATTTGTTTAAAGCGAAGGATGGGGACAAGACCGGCCATGAATTGCGTATTGTAGAAATAGAGTTCAAGGAGAACTTGTTGAAATAGTTTTTTAGGGTTTGTATGATTGGTTTTCCAAGGACCGTCCATCGTACTGTCAGTATAGTGACATCATCTGTCTTTTTGATCAGAATGTGTCTTCTTTACTGGCAGACTGAAGGACGTTGTTCCTTGATTTCAACCTTTGAATTTAGCAATAAGATGGAACATTATTAAAATATTTTCTCTTTCTTTGCAATAACGAAAAAACATTGAACCTTATGGATTACCCATTGAATAATCAGCCGGCTACTGATCGCTACGATCGCATGCAATATAAATACTGTGGCAAAGAGTGGCTTGCAACTGCCTCTCATCTCTTTAGGATTGTGGCATAACTTCGGTAGTGTAGATAACTTTAGTGTAGCGACCGACATGATTAAATATGCCTTCGACCATGGCATCACCCATTTCGATCTTGCTAATAACTATGGCCCTGTGCCGGGAAGTGCCGAAACTAATTTCGGACGGATTCTCAAAGAAAACTTCCAGGGATACCGGGATGAGATGATAATCTCCTCCAAAGCCGGACATGATATGTGGGCAGGACCTTATGGCGGTAACAGTTCCCGCAAAAACCTGATGGCAAGCATCGATCAGAGTCTGCGCCGGACAGGGCTGGAGTATTTTGATATCTTCTATAGTCATCGCTATGACGGAGTCACTCCGGTAGAAGAAACCATTCAAACGTTGATTGATATTGTAAAGCAAGGAAAAGCTCTGTATATCGGAATCTCAAAAATATCCTCCTCTGCAAGCGCGGATTGCTTATGAAATGATGGCAAAAAGCAGGCGTTCCTTGTCTTATCAGCCAGTATCGTTATAGTATGTTCGACCGTGCAGTTGAGGCTGAAAGCCTTCCTTTGGCTGCCGAATACGGTTCCGGCTTTATCGCCTTTTCCCTTTGGCGCAAGGATTACTGACGGATAAATATCTGAATGGCATCCCCGAAGGCTCACGCGCGGCACGTCCTTCCACTTTTCTGCAACGTTCGCAAGTGACGCCTGAAAGGTGGAGGCTGCCCGACAATTGAATGAAATCGCCCGTCACCGTGGACAGACGCTGGCAGAAATGGCTTTGGCATGGGTGCTGAGAGACGAACGGATGACATCGGTCATAGTAGGAGCGAGTCTCAGTGAATCAGGCTGGCAGACAATTTGCAGGCTTTAAACCAGTTGGAATTTACTGCTGAAGAATTAAACGGGATAGAACGAATTTTGTGTAAAGTCTGATGGCTCTATTGGGATAATTGGACTGTCATTTGCTGAGAGTGATTAAAGATTATTAATCATAATTGGCGCACCAAACTTATTTTTTATACATTTGCAACGGACTCTTCCGCAGAAAGCCTCGGGTGGTGGGGGAGCCGTGTATATAGAGAAGACGTTTACAAGCGTTTGTCTTTCGTGTTTCAGAACTTCGCAAACTTTGACCACCGGAATGACGAGCTGCAACGAAGACGTCCTCCTGATGTGTGCTTATATACATCCGTGCCTCCTTTGAGAAAACAAAGGGAGGCTGCGGGTGTTGTACATATCGGCGTGGGCTTTCTGCGTTGTTCGTTCTCGGTGGTGGGCATTGCGAAGGCCTTGAACACGGAACGGACGAAGGTAAGATTCCCACGCTTTTTTATATATTCCTTTCATCTTACATTTATCCGTTTACCCGGTGGGAGTCAGGGGGACACTCATAGGAAGATTGGGCATGATTCATGCGGGACAGTTCTTATCGAACGTACGCTTCACGAACAGGGACGCACAGTTACCTGGTTCGCCGGACAGTTATGCTGTACACGTCCCAATATATACAAGATATTCAAGAAGGAAAATATCGACATCCATCTTCTTTTGGCGCATTTCGTGCATACTCGATCATGATTTCTTCCGCGATTTATCCGATAACATCCGTATCGGTACTTCTTCATGTGTATCCAAATAAGATACATTTCTGTATCCTATCCGGAACTATGATTTCTCCTGCTGGTATACTCCTTTCGCATACCTTTGCGGCATATTAACATAAAATCACAAAAAAAAAGAATATGAAAAAGCTGATTCTAATTATGATGCTGGTTTTCGGTTGTGTCATTGGGACGTATGCGCAAAGACTGTCTTTAAGTTTCGTGATGCGCAGGCACGTGCCGGAGATGCAGTAACCGAAGTTTGTGTAAAGCCTACAGTTGTAGAGGTGAAAATTCTTGAAGAGAAAGGACGAATAAAGGATGTATGGACACTGAGCAGAGAAGAGGTGGAAGTTGCCATGAAGGGTGAGCTTGATAACATCCGTGCATGGGGAACTTATTTGTCCACTATCAAGAACGATTGTGATGTAATCATGGGAGCCACTTTTAAGATAGAGGATGATGAAAAGTCGGGAGGATATACGGTTACGGTCGTAGGTTATCCGGGCGTGTTCACCAACTGGCATACTGCCACGACAGAAGATTACGAATGGATACGTATCCAGAAACTTTCGGGTGCCGATGATAGAACCAAAATAGCACCTGTCATAAAGAACAAGAATTAATAACCAAAAAACATAGACAATAATGAAAAAAGTATTATCAATTGTTGCTGCGCTTTTGTTGTGCGTAGGAACACAGGCACAGATTGTATCATCCAGAAGTGCAATCGTCAAGACTCAAAAAGCAAGCGAGTAACACACAATGGTTCCTGCGTGCAGGCCTGAACATCATGAACCTCAACGGTGACGGAGTTGAAGCGGATTCAAATATTGGCTACAATGCTACATTCGGCTATCAAAAGCCTATGGGCGGTGCCGGAGCATATTGGGGAATGGAATTCGGCCTCGGTTCCCGTGGGTTTAAAGCCGATGAAATGAAATGTATCGCACACAATATTCAATATTCACCGTTCACTTTCGGATGGAAAATTGGAGTAGCGGACAATCTTAGCATCGATCCGCATCTGGGTGTTTTTTGCCAGTTATGACTATACCAGCAAAATGAAAGAAAGTGGTGAAAGCATCAGCTGGGGAGATTTTGCAGATTATCTGGAAGTGGATTACAATCATTTCGATGCCGGTATGAATATTGGCGTAGGACTGTGGTATGACCGTTTCAATCTGGATTTCACTTATCAGCGTGGATTCATTGACGTATTTTCCGATCTCGATGGAATCAAGACTAGTAACTTTATGATCCGTCTGGGGATTGCTTTCTAATTGAGACACATATTTTAATCATATAAATTTCAGCATTTGCGCTCTTTTTCTTTTGATGGAAAAGACGTGAATGCTGTTTTTTAAACATAGCGGCGTATGATAACAAGACTGAGACTTTGGGTAATTGTATTTTTATTGGGTGGAGTACTGCCCTCTTTGATTGCACAAACTTTTACTGAACAAAGAATACTTATCCGCTCAGTGCGGACGGCAGCAAATATGTAGTCAACGGATTCATTCCTTTCAGTCCGATGAACGATGAAAGTATTTATGCTAATGCTCTGTTGTGGACTATTAAAAACGTTTGCTCTGCACAGCGTGACGGAATAACAGAAGTAAGCATTCCTGCCAAGAGTTTTAGTTGTAACCTGGTGCTTACTTCCCAGGCGGATGCCAAACAAAAGAATACGTACTATTGTACGGCCCAATTTCAGGTAAAAGATGGGAAGCTGGTCTATTATCTTTCCAATATTCAGATAGAATCATCGGTGGTTATAATGAAGAAAGTCACTCCGATGGAAAAACTACAACCCTGAGAAGAAGCCTTCTCACCAGGAAACCATGGATGACTTTGTGCAAATAGAATCGCAGATGCTGAACAAACTGTTTGATTTTGTCAGCACAAACCAGCTTTCTCCTATCACCCATTGGAATGAAATAAATATCGGCAAACCGGTAAAGGGGATGACAGAAGATGAATGCCTGCTGGCTTTTTGGCAAACCACAAACAATCTCAGAATCAAATGGTGAAGTGCAATGGATGTATTCAGCTCTTTCTATCTTTTTTTTTCAAAAACGGGTGCGTGGAAACGATTATAAAATAAAGAAAAGAAGTAATCCCGAAATTGCTTCTCGTGTCTTATCATCTTTCTATTGATCGGCTATTGTGTATGTCTTTGGTAAGAGGAAGTCAGTGTGTGTGATAAAAATGATCTGAAAAGTAGTGAAGATTTACTGGAAATTCTATCGCCCTTATGATGAACTTGAACTTGGGGAGTTGTGATTTCTTATTGATGTTTATTGTTTTAGTGATAGTTCCTGTTTTTAAGCTTAAAACTTTGACAATAAGCCTGTTTTTTTATTTTTATTTGGTGGTAATATATCTGTGATTGTGTATGAATATGTATAGTATTTAAGCTTGCTATTACTAGTTGAAAAGGATAATAAAAGTGTTGGGTGTTTGAGACTTTTTTTCGATATCTTGTTATTATATATTTGTGCACATTGACTCTTTGTTTATCTTAAAGCGGAACTTATATTTGAGATAAACAAAGGTTCTATTTGAAATGAACAGACATTTTGCTTTATGCTTTCTCCACAGTAATTCAACGCGACTTTTTGCTCTCATGCCCTAACAGATTGTCTGTATGCCTTTATTCATCTTAGTTTCAGGTATGGCAGCAAGTGTGGTAGCAGTTGGCGAGAGCAAGTGTTTGCTCTCACTCTTCCATGTATCATTATCTGTCATTTGTTTGATGTTGTCATTTGATTTACAGTGTATTAATGTCTGAGGTGTCAATTATTAATGATTGATATTTCAGACATTAATAATTGATAAATCATCCTTTAATAGTTGATAACTCCGCTGTTTTTGAGTGATAAATGATTTATTGTTTCTTGGAAGAGCAGGTTAATCGAACAGTTGGTGCGGTCAAGTTAATTGAATCATATAAGTAAAGGGATCAGTTTCCTGCCTTGTTTCATTCATTCCATCGGCTGGAACCACTGTTTTCAAGCGTCCGAACTTTGGTTTCACGGCTTTGAAACTAAAGTTTCAAGCCGATGAAACTTTAGTT
>VOFG01003619.1_pt1 | contig 32246 bp, 47 predicted proteins | sample 5384171 | NCBI WGS metagenome assembly VOFG01 (sample SAMN12384726, study PRJNA508395) | human gut metagenome | isolation source: healthy gut F | host: Homo sapiens
AAAGAGGATAAAAGAAAATACATCTTTCTGCATAAATGATAGTTTGAAACGATAGAAATGTGCAATATAAGGATTACGAGACATAAGGAAAATTACTGGTGACCGGAAATATCGGATATTACAACAGAATTTATCGAGGAGGTTTTCCTGGAGTGTCCAGATCCTTCTTCTTGGAGAGACTGAACAAAAAGTCAAATCGCAATAAGAGCTTATCGGCATACCCGATGCCGAAGACGGAGGAAGAATTCAAAGACATTTTCAAAACGTATGAATTTGAGGGAGTGATTTATTTTTCAATTATCTACATTTCATGGGACGATGGAGGGTGAGATTGAGACTTTACGCAAACTATTACATTACTATAAGGGGAATCTGGAATTCCAGGCTTGCATATTACAGGACCGGATAGTTTATATGAAGATACAACAGGAAAGACGCTGATGGTCCGCTCGGCAGAAGAGTTCTGCAGGCAATACGGTGAAGCTGCATCAGATCGTTGTCAAGATTCTGTGTGTGCCGTATCTTTATTCCGGTACTTATGAGGAGTATTATTTTTCAAGCTGTTCTCAACTGTGATCAATAAAAGCAGATTACATTTGAAGAAGCTTTTTCGGCACAGGAGATGCATTTTCTTGCTTTGAGTGATCTTGGGGATTTATTATACAAGATTTTTGATAACTGGGGAGAGGGAGCGTTTGTCTTCAGGTTCCGCAGGTATTTCATTTTACTTTTCAACAGTTCGGGAGAGACTGGCACAGATGTTTCCGACTGCAAACATACCTATTTGTCAAATGTGCTGATCCGGGATGGGATATCTGATGACCACGTTCTGAGAAATGAATACGGCTGGTTTCAAGATTTCTCTTTGGAGGATCTCACAGAAATTTATGAGGATTGTGAGAAAACGAACCATAAGACACGGAAGATCGATGTGTAAAAAACTTTTTTTGAAAGTACATGATAAAATCGTGAAAATCGCGGAATTGCTGCTCACATTTTTTGTTTTTGAAGCACTGAACCGGGTGGCGGGAAATCAGGTGCAGTTTCAGATGATCGATCTGAGTTTTTTACATCGTGCTGTTCAGCAGTCTGTACGGCATTAATTACGGGCTTGCTGCAGCGGGGCTGGAAACACTTTCATTGCTGGCAGCATATACGAAAACCGGGATCGGCTGGACGACACTTTTCTACGAACCTTCGAACTGGATTCCGTTTATCTTCTATTTTGCAGTCGGCGCGATCTGTGGTTACATCCGACTGAAAAACAGAGATAATATTCAATTCATGAAAGAGGAGAATAAACTGATCCTGGATAAATTTCTGTTTATGAGAGAAATGTATCAGGAGACGCTTTCTGATAAACGGCAGTACAAGAAGCAGATTCTGGGAAGCCGTGACAGCTTTGGTAAGATTTTTGATATTACGAAAAACTGGATATCATTCTTCCGCAGGAGCTTTTATTGAAACTCTGCATGTGATGGAATCAGTTCTGAGAATCATACATTTGCGATTTATTCAGTTGGAAAGAATCAGAGCTATGGACGTCTTGAGATCGCATCCCAGGGAATGACAGATGTGTTGAAAAATCCATTTGTCTGGATGATTATCTGGAAGCGAAAGAGACGATTGTGTCCGGAAAGGTGTGGGTAAAAACCGGAATTTCTGGACGGCTATCCGATGTATATGAACGGGATTCACAAGGATGGAGAGCTCGTGATGCTGATTTTCATTCAGGAAGTGGGAAATGAACAGCTTTCCTCTATTATCTGAATCTGTTCCAGATTCTCTGCGGTCTGGTAGAAACAGCACTTTGCGCGCACTGGAATATCAGGAGGCAATCAAGAACAGGCAGTACGTGCAGGGTACACGTATATTGAAGCAGGAGTATTTTTGAAGAACGGCTGTATTCCTTCCATTCTATGAGGGGAGGAGAATCGGGCATCCTATGTGCTTTTGAAGCTGGAGTATCCGAAGATGACACTGGAAGAGGCAGACACAGCGCTACAGGCTTCGGTCCGTGAAAATGATGTCAGGGGATTTCTGAAAAGGAGAGCTCTTCCTCATTCTTTCACAGACGGACAGAAGTTCCTTGCCGATCATTCTTGCAAGACTGGAAAATGACGGCTTCGTCTGTCATGAGATCGATACCGTGGAGAATGCAAATACAGGAGAAAAAATTATGATTCAGACAGTGCTTGGAATATTCCTGATCCTGTTACATATTGTCTGCTGTGTGCTGGTCTGGCTGGGGATAAAGACACATCTGCTGAAGGTGAAAAAATATCTGATGGCACTTGTGATCTTCGTTCCTTTCTGGGGAACAGTGTGCGTGCTGCTTTTGCATTTGCAAATGCTGACCAGAAGAGACAATAGGATAGAACCGGGAGTGGAAAAGCTTCGTGTAAATGAAGAGATTTATAAAAAATATTTTTTCAGGCAGTTTCGGATACGGACAAAAAGATCGTTCCGTTAGAGGAAGCACTTTTGATTAACGAACCGAGAGTGCGCCGTGAACTGATCATGGATGTGTTAAATGATGATCCGGAAGAATATATGGATCTTCTGAAACAGGCCCGCATGAATGAAGATGTAGAGGTTGTCCATTATGCAATCACAGCCATGGTTGAACTTTCCAAGGAATATGATTTTCGTTTGCAGAAGATGGAGAAGCTGTATGCGGCATCACCGGACGGTCCGGAGATCCTGGAGCAGTACTGTGATTTTATGGAAGAGTATCTGAATCAGGGGATTCTGGAAGCCCAGATGGAGAGAGAACAGAGGGAACGTTATATCCGTCTTTTAAGACAAAAGCTGAAGGTGAAAACGACGCTCTCCACATGTGTGCGTCTGTTCCAAAATCTGATGAAAACAGGAGATTATGTTCAGGCAGAAGAGATTCTAGGCTGATGGATCAGAAATGGCATCGGAAAGAGGAGTTCTGGATTTTGAAGATCCGGTATCTGGCAGAACGAAAAAAGGGAGCGGAGCTGCAGCAGTGTTTAAGACAGATGAAAGAGGAGCAGATCTATCTGTCGTCTAAGAGTAAGGAGGTATTGGCTTTTTGGCTGGATTAAAATCATTGAAAACATTTCCGTTTAAAAGTATGTTGGTGATCCTGGGTGTATTTCTGATGATCGCGGTCGTCCTTTTGCTGAACGAAGTGGAATTCAATATACTGAAAAAACAGAAAAGTCGCATATCTCAGTCAGGAAGAAGTGGTTACGGAACAGATGGCTGCGAAATCACTGCCGAAGACCTGTCTGGTACTTCGTAACAGTGAGGATGAGGCGAGTGTGGCTGCATGGGAGCAGTTTCAACAAATTTTTAAAGATATGAAGGTTGGAACAGATGTGGTAGACCTGCAGAGTGCATCCTCTATTCCAGATTATCATGCTTATGAAACGGTTGTTGTATTACTGAGTGATGTAAGTACGTTGAAAGAGAATCTTATGGAACTGTGTGATTGGGTGTCAGAGGGTGGGAATGTACTTTTTGCCCTGACACTTCAGAAAACAGCGTATTCATCAGTGATTGAGCAGAAGCTTGGAATCATTTCTTCCGGATATGACAATACACTTGTAGACAGTATTTATTTTGAGCCGGAATTTATGCTTGGCGGGGGACAGGCTTATACGATCACAGATCCGTATGATGCTGCCTGGGCAGTGCAGCTGAGTGAGAATGCGAAGGTTTATGCGCATGTCAATGAAAAAACGGTCAGCCTGTCATTTGGGAGAACCAATATGGAAAAGGGAAGTTTGTAGTAGACAACTTTGGACTGTATGAGAAGGCGGTGCGTGGATTCTATGCGGCTTCCTACAGTCTCCTTACTGATGTGGGGTTTATCCGGTGATCAATGGATCAGCATTTTATCTGGATGACTTTCCAGCACCGGTTCCGGAGGAGATGCTACTTATGTGAAGCGGGACTATGGAATGAGCATTAGTGATTTCTATATGGATGTGTGGTGGCCGGATATGCAGGAGCTTGCATCCGATCACAACATTCGCTATACCGGTGTGATTATTGAAAATTATGAGGATGCGACGGATGGAACGATTAAGAAACAGAAGGATACTAGACGTTTTCAGTATTTTGGAAATATGCTGCTTCATCAAGGTGGAGAACTCGGTATCATGGATACAATCATCAGCCGTTGAGTCTTTCAAATGTGGATTATGGTGACGTGCTTCCGTATGATACATGGAAAAATGAGGCGGCCATGAAAAAGGCTGTAAAAAGAATTGATCCATTTTGGAGAGGATACATTTCCCAGTGTATCAATGTCAGTCTATGTACCGCCGTCCAATGTATTGTCAGCAGAAGGAAGGGAGATGCTCGCGAAAGATTTCCCGGAGATCCGGACGATCGCCAGTAATTATTTCACCGGTGAGTTTGCGTATGTGCAGGAATTTGAAGTTGCAAAGGATGGATTGTAGAACAGCCGCGTATCATCTCCGGTGCAATTATCGATGATTATATGAAGATGGCGGCACTGTCGGAATTAAATATGCATTTTGTGAACAGTCATTTTATTCATCCGGATGATCTTCTGGACGAAGACCGCGGTGCAGCGCTTGGCTGGGAAAAGATGAAGGGCAACCTCGCTGATTATATGGACTGGCTGGTGGATTCGGCACCGTCCTTGAGACAACTCACCGGTTCGGAACTATCCGGTGCGATTCAGCGTTATGGAGCGGTTACATTTACAAAGACAGTGACAGAGCAGTCTATAGAATTGAAGCTTAAAAACTTCTATGATGAAGCATATTTTATGGTGCGGATCAACGAAGGAACACCGGGAGATGTTTCGGGAGGAAAACTTACGCATTTGACCGGAAATCTCTATCTGCTTCAGGCAAAGAAACCAACAGTAACTATTGAGAAATTAGAAGATTGAAATACAAAAGCGGTAACACGACAGATAAAGGAGTTAATTGTGAGAATCTGTCTCATATTGGAGGGTGTTATCCCTACATATTTGGAGGTGTATCCACCTGGATGCACCAGTATATCAATGAAAATGAAAGAGCATGAGTTTGTTCTGTGGGTGATTGGGGCAAATGCGAAGGATAAAGGAAAATTTGTCTACGAGCTTCCAAAAATGTTGTAGAAGTTCACGAGGTCTTTCTGGATGACGCCTTGCGGCTAAAGGATTCAGGAAAAATGCTTCATGCCTTTACAGAGGAAGAGACGAACAGCCTGAAAGAGCTGATGCTGTGTAGACGCCCGAATTGGGAAATCTTGTTTTCGGCTCTATCATGACCAGAAGCTGAATCCTATGTCTTTTTTTTAAGAAGTGAGGAATTCCTGAATATATTGACGGAGTGCTGTATAAAAGATTACCCATATACTCCGTTTTCGGACGCATTTCACACAATGCGTTCTATGCTGCTTCCGGTCCTTTATCTAATGGGAAGTGAAGTGCCCAAGGCAGATGTCTATCATGCAATCTGTACAGGATATGGCGGACTTCTTGCATGCCTGGGCGGGCATGTTTATAAGAAGAAAGTGCTGCTGACAGAGCATGGAATATACACAAGAGAGCGTGAAGAAGAGATCATTCGTGCAAAATGGGTACAGCCGGCATTTAAAAAGCAGTGGATTTCTTTCTTCTATATGCTGTCGGATATTATTTATACGAGAGCGTTTCTAGTCTCAGCATTATTTACCAATGCCATGCATGCACAGATCCAGATGGGATGTGACAAGGAGAAATGTCGTGTCGTTGAGAACGGAATCAACTATGAAAGGCTTTCCCCTATTCCATTGAAAGAGGAAGACGGATGGGTTGACATCGGTGCGATCGTGCGTCTGGCACCGATCAAGGATATCAAGACGATGATCTATGCGTTTTATGAGCTTTGCACGACAAGAGAACATGTACGTCTCCACATTATGGGGAGGCGTCGATGATGAGGAGTATGCGCAGGAGTGTTATGCGCTGGTCGATCAGCTTCATCTGGAAAATGTGATCTTTACAGGACGAGTGGATATCATCTCTTATATGGAGAAGCTGGACTTTACAATTTTGACGAGTATATCGGAAGGACAGCCGCTGTCTGTTTTAGAATCATTTGCTGCAAGGCGGCCTTGTGTGACTACAGATGTAGGATGCTGCAGGGAGCTTCTGAATGGTAACGAGGAGGATCGATACGGAAAGCAGGATATTGTGTTCCACCGATGTATCGAGAGGGCTCGCGCAGGCAATGGATCAGATGTGCGCTTCCAGAGCTCGGAGACTCCGCATGGGGGAGAATGCACAGAAACGAGTGAAAGCATATTATCGAAAAAGAAGAAATGATTGAAAAGTACCGGAAGATGTATCAGGAGGTGGAAGAGGCAGATGGCCGGAATCGGATTTGAGTTAAAAAATTATTCCAGAAGCGCGGACTTGCAGCGACGGCAAAAGCGTATGGGTATGCAGGCGTGATCTGTACAGGTCCGATGCTGCTCGGTATCGTGCTGTTGGTAGGAATTGCTTTTATCTGCGATCATACCGGTGCGACGAGACATAACCGAGGAACTTCTGAACTGTATGATTACTTACACACTTCTCGCTTCGTTGACCGTGACCAGTTTCTTCTCTATGGTCGTGACGAGATATATTGCGGATATGTTGTATGAAGAACGCCACGAGGCGGTGCTTTCTTCTTTCTGGGGTTCAACAGCGATCCTGCTTTGTAGTCGGCGGAATCATGTATGGGATTTTTCTTCTGTTTTCAGGAATCAATCTGATCGATCAGTTTTTGTGCCTGGAGTTTTTCGGAGAATTGATCGTCACCTGGAATGCGATGAGTTATCTGACAGCGATCAAAGATTACAAAGGGATTCTTATTTCATTTATTACAGCGGTAGCGGTATCATTGTTGGTCGGATTCCTATTGATCCTGATTGGGATTCCACATGTAGAGGCGTTGATGATCGCAGTTACGATCGGTTATGGAATTATGCTGCTTTGGGATGTGACGCTGTTGTACCGTTATTTTCCGCAGAGAGAGATCAGTGCATTTTTCTTTTTACGCTGGGTGGATCAGTTCCTTCCGCTTGCGTTTACAGGCTTGTTCACGAACATCGGACTATTTGCACATCTTGTTATCATGTGGTGCGGACCGATCCGTGTACATGTTCAGGGATTATTTTATGGTGCACCGTATCATGATGTACCTGCGATGATCGCCTATTTGACGATCCTTATTACAACCGTTAATTTCGTTGTATCTGTGGAAGTGAATTTCTATCCGAAATATCGGAATTATTATAGTTTGTTTAATGACAAGGGGAGAAATCAAGGATATCCTGCAGGCGGAAATGAGATGAGAAAGGTTCTTAAACATGGAGCTGAAATATACGGCGTTAAAGCAGCTGCTTACAACGGCACTGGCTATTTCGATCGGACAGCTGCTTCTGACATATCTTCCGCTTGGATTTAATGATCTTATGGAAGGATATTTCCGTACACTCTGTGTCGGTTATGGACTCTATGCAATTGCTAACACAATGATGTTGATCTTACTTTATTTTTACAGATTACAAGGGAGCATTATTTGCAACAGGAATGTTCGCCGCGTGTACGACGACATTTACCTGTGTGTCTTTATTCTTCCCGCAAGTGTACTATGGATTCGGATTTTTACTGGGAAGTGCGGTGTTCTTTTTGATCTGTACACTGCGTCTTGGATATTTTTATAAAAAAACTACCGTATTATATTTTGAGTGTACAGCCGATCGTGGCAGAGGATAAAACAGGTTTCTTCACACGGCTTGGATGCTTTTTGGAAGAGAAAATAGAGAGGGGAGATAAGCTTGAAAAAATATAAATTACTTGCGTTGGGATGTGCCCTTTTATTAGAATGTCCTGTTGCCTGACGGGATGTACCACCCGGAGAACACAGGGGATACTTCAAAGAAACAGACAGAACAACAGGAAGAGATAAAAAAGGCAGAGACACAGGATATCAACGACGTTCACCTTAGGGATAAGGATAGCCTCTATGAAAATGATGACGAGACGAGTGTTGTGACGATGTATCTCACCGTTTCCCGCGGAAATTCTTCAGAGGGGACAAATCATACCTGGAAGGAAATCAACAGTTATTCGGCTTATGATTATGACAAGATGGGAGTAGACCGTTACCAGACAGCGGCGCTTCTTCAGGTTGGTGATGAGTCAGGTCCGCAGAGCGGGGAGGTTGGATATGGTGAAAATGTGCCGAATGCTACCGTGCAGATCAGAGGACAGACATCGAGCCGTAATTCGCAGAAAAACTACAAGATTGAGCTGAAGAAGAACAAAGGAACCTGGCGTGGACAGCGCACAATCAATCTGAATAAACATCAGACAGAGGGAATGCGTTTCCGTAATAAGCTGTCCTACGATCTTCTGAAAGGGATACCGCAGCTGATGTCTCTTAGAACTCAGTTCGTACATTTATATGTAAGAGATCTTACCGAGGGGGACAGCTCAGAATTCCAGGACTATGGATTGTACACACAGGTGGAACAGCTGAACAAGACAGGAATGAAGAACCATGGAATGGATTCGAAAGGACAGTTGTACAAAATTAATTCGTTTGAGTTTTTCCGCTATGAAGATGTAATAAAAAAGAAGACGATCCGACCTATGACCAGAAAGCCTTTGAAAAGCTCTTGGAGATCAAAGGAAATTCAGATCATACGAAACTGATTCAAATGCTGACAGATCTGAATGATATTTCTCAACCGATTGCGGATATCCTGGATCAATATTTTGACAGAGAAAATCTGACGTACTGGATGGCGTATCAGATACTGACCGGAAATATAGATACACAGAATCGTAATACATATTTATATAGTCCACAGAATTCGGACATGGTATCTGATTGCGTGGGATAATGACGGCTCTTTCATGAGAACCGAATATAACATTAAAAACCGTTCCGATCAAGGCAGTTGGGAATGTGGAGTCAGTAATTACTGGGGAAATGTTCTCTTTCAAAGATGTCTGCAGTCGGAGGATTTCCGTGAGAAACTTGACGCGGCGATCCAGGATCTGAGATCCTATCTCAGTGTGGATCGGATCAGCAGTATGATAGAGAAATATCGTACAGTTACTCAGAAGTATTTAAATCAGATGCCGGACCAGATGTATGCACCGTTGACTGAAGCGAAGTATGAAACAATTGCATCGGCAATCCCTTCAGAGGTAGAACAAAATTATGAACTTTATAAGGAGAGCCTGGAAAAGCCAATGCCGTTTTATATTGGAAAACCGGTGATCGAGGAAATACGTTGAAGCTAACTGGGATGCATCATATGATTTTGATGCAGAGACGATCACTTATACAGTTGAACTGGCAAAAGATTATAAGTTTAATGAGATCGTATTTCGTCAGGATAATATTCAAATTCCGGAAGCGGAGACTACAGTTCCGGCAGATGGTCAGTATTTTGTGCGTATCCGTGCGACAAACGAATCCGGGGAAGACGCAGGATGCATTTGATTATTATGTAACAGATGACGGAAAGAATTATGGTATGAAATGTTTCTACATTACAGGCGGACAAAATGTTGAGGAAGATATTTATGAGGAATGATTTATCAAAAAAGAACGCTTCCGTAATGAATGGAAATATCTGATCAGTACCAGTGAGAAAGAATTGCTGGAGCTGAGGATGAAGCATTTGCTGAAAAAGGATCCAAATGCAAAGGGAAATGGTTATATGATCCGCAGCCTCTATTTTGAAGATTATTTCAACAACGCTTATGCGGAAAAGGAATCTGGTGTCCTGATGCGAAAAAAATACAGGATCCGTATTTATGATTGTAGTGACCGTTCGATTAAGTTGGAGCGGAAGAAGAAATTCGGAAGTTATATTTATAAAGAAAGTGCTCCGCTGACAAAGAAAGAATTCTATAAGATCCTTGATGGAGATTATAAATTTTTTGTTAAGCAGTCCATATTCATTGTGCAGAGAATTTTATGTGGAATGCGTCAGCAATCTCATGCGTCCACGTACGATCGTTGACTATGACCGTGTACCGTGGATCATGGATGAGGGGACAGTCAGGATTACATTTGACAGTGATGTGAGGGCAGCGGTCGGAAGTTATGACATCTTTGATCCGTCCTTCCGACACTTCCGGTGCTTGAAGCGGGGAAACTGGTTATGGAAGTGAAATTCACAGAGATGCTTCCACAGATCGTGCGTGACTTGCTTCCACCAAATGCACAAGAATTCACAGCAGTATCAAAATATGTACTCTGTTATGAAAAATCGCAGTATTTGCATGGATTTGAATATTGGAATGAAACACAGGAGAGAAAACTATTATGAGTATACAAGATATGATTAAGAAGTCGGTGCTGGAATCCGGCGTATTTGACAGCTTTAATGCACCGAAGATGGCAATTTCGCTGATCGTGGCGTTGCTTCTCGGAGCAGTGATCTATATGGTTTACAGCAAATTTTATGTAGGGGGTAATCTTTTCCAGAAGCTTTGCGGTTACTTTGGTCGGAATGACGCTTCTTACCTGTATGGTTACTCTGGCGATCAGTACGAACATTGTGATCTCACTTGGTATGGTCGGAGCGTTGTCTATCGTTCGTTTCCGTACAGCGGTGAAAGATCCGATGGATCTGCTATATCTTTCTGGGCGATCACTACAGGAATCACAACCGGAGCAGGGAATGTATGTGCTGGCTCTGATCGCGGCAGTTGTGATGATCGCAATGATCTTTTGTTCTATCATAAGCAGCAGAAGGGCAGGATCTATATCGCAGTGATTCATTATCAGGAGATGAGGCAGATGATGAAATTATCCGCAACTTTGGAAAATGAAATATTTCATAAAGTCAAAGACGATGCGTGGAGAGAAGACAGAGATGGCGGTTGAAGTGTTCTGCCGCCAGAATGATCTTGATTTCACAGAGAAGATCCGGAAGATCGCGAATGTGGAAGATATTACATTGATCCAGTATAATGGAGAGTATCATGGATAAAATGAAGGTATTGCTGGCATCCATGGATGTGACACAGGAGAAGAAAGCAGAGATTGAATCCCGTCAGGCACTGAAAGAGGCTTACCGGTCCGCAGAAAATGCAAATCGTGCGAAAACAGAATTCCTTTCAATATGTCCCATGATATCCGGACACCAATGAATGCGATTGTGGGTCTGACGGCAATCGCAGGAGCAAATGTTGAGAGCCAGGACAGAGTCATTGAATGCCTCGGCAAGATCACAGAATCAAGCCGCCATCTGCTGGGGCTGATCAATGAAGTATTGGATGGGTTCCACGCATCTGGAATTTGCGTTAATTAAGAGGATAACTATAGAAGATTGACGAGGAGAAGTTGTATGAGTCAGGATATTATTAATAATCGTTTTTGGGAAGAGTCGGTATTTGCTATTGCCGATGGATACTGCGTGATCAATCTCACAAAAGAGTATCGTACGTGGTTCCATGTATCAGGTAGTTAATGGAAAAAATATAATCTGAATGAACAATTAGGTTTGCCGGAAAATTCAAGCTTACAGAGTCTGGTGGATGCATGGGCATTGACCATACCTGAAGAAGGTCTTAAAGATTTTCTGCACGAGTTTGACAGAGAACGATTATTAAATCGGTTTGAAAATGGTGAACGGCATATATCGTTCCAATACTGGACCAGGACTGCTACTTTTGAATCCATGCTTGCAGAAGATCACATGGCTCTGTACCGTGAAGAGGAAACCGGAGATGTCATTGCAGTTAATTATGTTCTTGACCGTACAGAACATTACCGTTTAGAGGAAAAAGAGCGGGCACTGGAAAAATCAAACAGAGAGTATGCGAAGCTTCTGGAAGAAGAGAAAAAGCATACAGCTATGATCGAGGAATTGACAAAAAAACTGCAAAGTCAGCTGGAGTTATTTACCGTATCCATCCCCGGCGGCGTCAAAATCAGCAATGATGACCCGGAATACTCTTTCAAATATGTTTCAGAACAATTTGCAAATATGCTCGGTTACGCAACACCAAAGGAACTGTTGGACGCTTCTGGCGGTAGTATTATCGGCCTTGTTCATCCAGATGACGTGAAGGTCGGACTTGCAGATGCATTAAATCAATATACTCATTCAATCATTATGCTACTATTTACCGGATACGTTGTAAGGACGGGACATACAAGTATATCGAAGATCGTGGGCAAAAAGTAATAAAGGAAGACGGAACCATTGAACATTGGAATCTTATGCTGGATAACAATGACTTCATGCACAAATCAATTGCCCTGGAAAGTGAAAAGAAAGCAAATAAAAGCAAGTCTGATTTTCTCTCCAGGATGTCTCACGATATGAGAACCCCGCTGAATGGTATTATCGGAATGCTGAAGATTGCTGAGAAACATTTTGATGACAGGGAATTGGTCCTGGAAAATTTCAGAAAAATGCAGATAGCTGCAGACTATCTATTGTCTCTTATTAACGATATCCTTCAGATGAGCAAAATTGAAAATGGAAATGTACCTCTGACACAGGAAATCATCAATTTTGAGGAATTAAGTCAGGATGTTCTGACTATCATAGAACAGCGGGCAAAAAGACAGAGGAATCAGATGCAGTTCCGTGCAAAAAGGAAGGGCTTCGATATCCTTTTATTTATGGAAGTCCGGTACATTTAAGACAGATATTTCTTAATATTTATGGAAACTGTATTAAGTATAACCGGATTGGCGGCAAGATAATAACGGTGTCAGATTATACAGAAGCTGTTGACGGAATTACGACATATGAGTGGACCATAACGGATACTGGCATTGGTATGAGCAGGGAATACCAGGAGCATATATTTGAGCCGTTTTCGCAGGAAGAGAGGATGCAAAAGTACACAGCAGGGAATTGGACTGGGAATGGCGATTGTAAAAGGTCTGATTGAAAAAATGGGTGGAACTATTGAAGTTAAAAGCGAAGAAGGCGTTGGCTCAACCTTTATCCTCAGGATTCCATTTAAACTTGCTCCCACACCAGATACAGTAAAGAAAACAGCGGCACAGATGGATATCAGCGGATTAAACTTATTGCTGGTGGAGGATAATGAACTGAATGCAGAAATTGCGGAAACGCTGTTGTCTGATGAAGGTGCAAATCTGACATTTGCAAGAGATGGACTGCAGGCGGTCAGAATGTTCCAGGAGAAACCGGAAGGTTATTTTGATGCAATTCTGATGGATATCATGATGCCTGTAATGGATGGGCTTACTGCGACAAAAACAATCCGGTCACTGAAACATCCAGAGGCTGAGACAATCCCGATTATTGCCATGACAGCAAATGCATTCAGAGAAGATAAAGAAAAAGTGTCTGGCAGCAGGAATGAATGCTCACTTGGCAAAGCCTATAAAAATTGAAAACATAAAGAGAATGCAGGAGGAAATAATACTGTGCGCGATGTACTGCGGGAAGAAAAAAATTTCTGCTGAATCAGGCAGAAGCTTTAAAACTCCGGAATTATCTGTCAAACGTGGGGCATACCGATTTACATAATGGACCAGATGGTTACCCGGTACGTTCTTTGTACTTTTGATTCTTTGTCAAATCGGGATTTTCAGGAAAAGGAAGATGGTCTGGAGTTAAGAAGGAAGTTTCGTTTGCGGGTATATAGTCCTGATGCGGATTTTGCACTGTTTGAAATGAATCAGAAGCAGGGACCTTATCAGCGGAAGCGGTCATTAAGATTATCCAGAAGGGAAGCGCAGGTTCTCATTGAGGGTGATTATTCTGTACTTTTAAACAGTGGCAGTGAGTTTGGACAGGAATGTTATTCAATTATGGAAATGTGGGCATACCGTCCTAAAACAGTTGTAGAATATGACAGATTTGCATTTATCGCGCCGGAAAATTCTATTCGAATAACTTTTGATTCCGGAATACGGGCTAATGAAGTAAATTTCAATATATTTGATAGAAATCTGGTGTTAAACAGTGTAATGTCTCCTTTTGCTGTACAGTGCTGGAAGTAAAATACAATGGTTTTTGTTAAGCTATATCAAGCATATGCTTCTGCCCCGTTCAGAAAAGCGAGCTTTCCGTGAGCAAATATTGTATGGCAAGACAAATTGGCTGTAACTACAGGTTTTAGGAGGAAAGGAAATGAAAGAGACGATTTATAACCTGCTTGCCCAACAGGGGATATGACCTGGCAGCAAATTACAATGCATATTCTGGTAAGTGCTGTCATTGGTCTGTTTATTTTTTATTTCATATGTGATTTCACATAAGGGAACGATTTACAGCAAAAATTTGGAGTAACACTGATCGTTCTGACGGTTATGACAGGAACAGTTATGACTGTCATAGGAAACAATATTGCATTGTCGCTTGGTATGGTCGGTGCATTATCTATCGTGCGTTTTCGAACTGCAATAAAAGATTCCAGAGATACTGTATATATATTTTCTGGACGATTATTGTGGGAATATGCTGTGGAGTTGGAGATTATCTGGTTGCTGCAGTAGGCAGTTCTGCTATTTTCTTATTTTTCTTATCATGGGAGCAATCCGTAGTGATAACCGTATGCTTTTGATCATCCGTGCAAAAAGAAGCCGCTGTGAAAATATAGAATCCCAGGTCTTTCGTTATTTTGGGACTGGTGCCGTTCTTCGGGTAAAAAATACGACAGAGGAAAATGCTGAGTACATTTATGAATTATCCAGAAAAATACTGGAAAAAGTTCAGAAACAGTATCCGGCTTTAACAGATGATTTCTATAACTTTGGACAAATCGAAAGTGTTAATATTGTAGCTCAAAGCGATGAGATTTATAACTGATATGAAATATAAAATAATAGGATTTTATATGCTGCTTTGCGGTTATCCTGATTGCCGTTTTGCGCCATTGTCTTTATAAGGACTATCCGAAAAACAGAGAGAATTCATCAGCATGAACAGGAAATTCCCCAGGAACCATGTACGGATCCTGCGGATGGCGGTCTGTGTACATATCTTCCGATTGTCAAAATTGATACAGATGGGGATAGAAATCCCGGGAAGACCCATTAAGGATGATGGAAACAACCGCATTTATACACGCGCTACGGATGGGAAACTACAATTGCTGCTCAGATGGATATAATTGGGAATGACAGCAAAGAGTACCATCATGCAAATGAAACAGCAGATGTATCTTCTGAAATCCGTATACGAATGAGAGGTAATTCCTCAAGAAAGTTTGATAAGCCAAGCTATGCCATCAGACTTGTAGATAAAAAGGGGAAAACAATCCGCTTTCCATTATGGGAATGGATGCGCACCATGAATGGGTATTATACGGTCCCTGGCTCGATAAAACAGCCATACGAAAATTATATGTTTTACAATCTTGCCGGAGAAATGATGTCTTATGCGCCAAATGTAAGATTCTGCAAGTAATTCTTAATGGTGAATATGAAGGTCTATATGTAATGACTGAAATGATAACCGGCGGAAAAGATGGAGCCAGGCTGGGACTTCGTGTAAATGCCAAGCGCAGCACATTTTCGGATACCTGCTTCGCCTGGATCATCAGCATGCGGGCGAAGAAGCTTTAAACAGCTTTACAACGTATACCTACAAAAAACCCCCCTTCCTGCTGCAGATAGAATATCCCGGAAACAGGAACAGGGATGCCAGACTGACAGAAGAAATCCGACAGGATTTTTCAAATTTTGAAAAAACTCTGTATTCATATGATTATGACAGGGGAAAAACATGGCTACACTTCTATGATAGATGTAGACAGCTTTGTAGATACTTTATAATCAATGAGCTTTTCAGTAATGCAGATGCCGGAAACTATTCCACTTATATTTATAAGGGAACAGACAATCTGTATCGTATGTGTGTATGGGATTTTAATAATGCCTGCAATAACTATTTCGAGGAGGAACTTCCTTATACAGGATTTTTTCCTGAACAACCGATTATGGTTTGAAATGCTTATCAAAGATGAGGATTTTACTGAACGGATCATCCAGCGATATCATTCCTTGCGAAAAGGTCTGTTAAGTGAGGAATCACTTTATCGTTATATCGATGAAACCCTTGATTTTATCGCACCAGCTCTTGCAAGAAATGATGCACGATGGGGAAGTGTGGAACAGCAGGCAAAGGGACTTCTGGTTCCGGTATCGAGAAATCTGGACAGCAGATCTGCCGCTGAAGGACAGTTAAAGGTTACTTGCGAAACAGAGGAGAATGGCTGGATGAAAACATTGAGACTCTGCGTCAATATTCAGCCTCCTCCCGTGTAAAGCAGTATAATGAGGTTAATGATTAAAATATGAAACGATTTATTATCAGTATATCTGCCATCATTCTGCTTCTATTTATTGGATTTATAGCTGTGTTTTATGGCGGATTTTATGTAGACTCAGGCCGGGACAATCATGTAAACACATTTGTCCGGACCGAGAATAAAGAGATACTTATAAAGGACAAAGATAAGTGGAAACCATTTGAAGTCAGAGGAATTGACATGGGAAGCGGTATTCCAGGTGAATGGTCTACAGATTATGCGATCACCAAAAAACCTATCTGCACTGGTTTCAGCTGATCCAGGAAGCAGGAGCAAATACGCTGAGAGTCTATTCTGTCCAGAATCCGTCTTTTTATAAAGCGTTCTATGAATACAATTCCCAACATGAGGAGCCGTTATATTTACTTCAGGAATCTGGGTAAATGATTATATACAGAACTCCCGAGTGGATGCATATGCCGACTCCTTTGCAGGAAAGCTTCTGGATAATTGCCTGGTCACTGTAGATGTGATCCATGGAAAACGACTTATCATCAATAATGATGCAGATACAAGTACAGGACTTTATTTACACGATGTCTCGAAATGGGTGCTGGGATATATTATCGGAAATGGATGGGAAGATACAACAGTTGCATATACAGATGAGAAATATCCGGATATGGAACCTTATAAAGGGAAACTTATCTTACTGCTTCAAAAGATGCCTCTGCCTTTGAATCCCTGCTTGCAGAAACAGGTGACAAGGATGCTGCACTATGAATCAACAAGATATGATGAGCAGCGTCTGATCTCCTTTTCCAGTGGAAATGCAACAGATCCTTTTGATTATCCTAAAGAGATTGCAGAATATTTCCGAAAATGTGCCCGGATCGACGCAGAACATATAACTGCAACTGATAAATTTATATCCGGTCAGTTGCCAGCTTGCATCTCCATATGATCAGGATTACCTTTCCTGTATGGAATACACAACATGGAACAGCTTGTCTGATAAAAAAGATTGACTTTAGTGACTGTATCACTCCTGACGGAAAAAGGAATACTTATCGGGGCATATTTAAGACTTTTAAACGAACATCATACAATGCCGGTTTTGGCTGTTGAATTTGGTGCAGCCACAGGACGAGGTGAGATTCAGGAGAATCAGGTAACCAGCAGAGGACTTGGATACTATTCTGAAAAAAGAACAGGGAAAGATTCTGGTAGATTGTTATGAAGACATTATGGCTGCCGGACTTTCCGGAGGCTGTGTCTACTCCTGGCAGGATGAATGGTTCAAGCATACCTGGAATACCATGTATGCTGTAGATTTAAGCCGTAATATTTACTGGGAAGATGCTCAGACAAATGACCAGCATTTTGGCTTGCTGGCATTTGACTGTGGGGAAAAAAAGAAAGTGTTTGTTACGTGGACGGGGATACTTCGAATGGACGGATAAAGATATGGTGATCCAATATGAAGACGGCTCTTTCATCAGTGTGAAGTATGATGCCTCTGATGTTTATTTATATCTCCATAAAAGGACTTTGATCTGGAAAATGACACGCTGTATGTTCCGGTTGATACGACCCTAAAAACAGGCAGTACCCGTATGGAAAATTGTACAGCAAAATTTGAAAGACCTACAGATTTTGTACTGATCTTAAATGGAAAAAGATAATACTCGTCTGTTGGTTCAGGATCGGTATAATCCCATTCATGCCAATTATGAGGAAGATATTACAGGAGAAGATCCTTATATTGATCCACCAGCCAGGGACAGCGCTGTATTCGAAAATATCTGCATGGTATTACGGGATGTTATTGGTCAGTATCAGGATGCTGCCACACCGTTAAGAACCTTTGAAAGTGGAAAGCTGCATTATGGTAATGGAAATCCATCTGCATCTGATTATGATTCCAGGGCAGATTTTATCTGTAACGGAGATGATGTGAAATTAGAATCCCATGGCAGCTGCTGAATTTTTTCTGATCCGTCCCGAATGCAGATTCATGATGATTATTATGATGGAAATTATGGCATTGAAGCAGTGGGGATCAAAGAGATGTTTATAGGTCTTGGCAGAGAAGGAAATACTATCGAGATGGGACGGCTTAAACTGAAAGGATGGGAAAATACAGTATCTTACCATGAAAGATTAAAAGAAGCATACCAGGTTCTGAAGACATACTGGACAGGAAAGGAATACGAATGATAGCACAGCTTGTGATTGTTTTTATTTTATTGTCTGTGTGGGGATTATCCTGTTTAACTGCTTCACAGAGATAATTTCAAGATATCGTTCCTGTGTTCTGAAAAGGAGGGAACAACGATATTGCGAAGAATACAGACAGTTGTTTTTAGAAAATATAACGGAAAATAAAAAGCAGGAAAAAAGGCTGGTTAAAGAGCTTCATTCAACCAGTAGACTTCTGACGTTCAGTGAAGCATTATATAAAGTTGAAAACAGTATGCCAGGAACAATTCCAGCAGGGAATAGCATCTGTAAGTCGGCTGATGGAAGAACTGATACCGGTTTATGAAAGAAAATCGGATATGGAAAAGGCCTGCTTGGCTTATGTATTTGCCATATTTCATATGACGAAATTCAGGCTAAGGAAATTGTTTTCCCATTTCTTTTTGACCTGCTTAGAAATAAAAGTCTCTATTGCAGAGAATGCTTTGCGGGCGTTATACAGTTCAGAAGATATACACGCAGTTATGCAGGCATTGGACATTCCTGAATGCAAATGAGCAGCTGCTTCCGCATAAAAAATACTTGCAGATGGACTTCTTTCCTTCGATAAAAAAAAAGAAGAACTGATACCACTCCTTTGGAAAAAATTGAGTGAATTTCATCCAAGGATGCAGGTAAACCTGTTGGATTATATTCGATATGCATCGTCAAACTGGAAGGATGAAATGCTGTCTATGTTGGAAACAAGCCAGGATATGGAAATTCAAATCGCATGTGTCCGCTATTTTGGCAGATATCAGGATGAAAGAAGTGTTCCTTTTTTGCTTCAGCACGCCGAAGAAGAAAAGGAAGGGTTCTGGGAATTGCAGAATGCCTGTATTTCTGCCCTTGCTGTGTATCCCGGACCGCAGACACTGGAAATCTTGAAAAGAGACTTCCAGTAAAACTGGTATGTCCGTCGTAATGCTGCAAAAAGCCTTGCAGTTCTGAATACAGATAGGGATGCATTAGCTGATATTTTACAGGGAAATGACCGCTACGCAAAAGAAATGTTAGAGTACCAGTTAGATGCAGCAAAAGCACAAAGGAGGGCGGGTTTATGACCGATGCATTTCGTTTTTTTCTGGAATGTGTCAATCTGTTTTTATTATATATCTGATTGGATATTCCAGCTTTTTGTTTTGTCGGTTGTAGCAGGAGCAATTGAACTGTACAAATCATACCACCTTGAACAGCTGCACAATAAACTGTGGCAAAAAGCTATTACATACCGGTTTCCATTCTTGTTCCGGCTTATAATGAGGAGATCACGGTGAAGGACACAGTTACTTCACTTCTCAACCTGGATTATAAACTATATGAAATTATAGTGATAGATGATGGTTCTAAAGACAAAACATCTCAGATCCTGATTGATGCATTTCATATGGAGCGAGTGGCGCGCCCGATCCGTCATCTAATCCAATGTCAGCCCGAGGAAGATGTTTATGAATGCCCGAACCAGAAAGTACCCATTACTTTGATCCGTAAGAAGAACGGCGGAAAAGCAGACAGCCTAAATGCCGGAATCAATGCAGCCAGGTATCCTTGGTTTATCTGTATGGATGCGGACTCTGTTTTACAGTATGATTCGCTGGAGAAAATCGTTCGCCCGGTTCTGGAGGACGAAAATGTAATAGCCGTTGGTGGAAGTGTCCGCCCAGCCAATGGTGTTGTCATAAAAAAAGGTCATGTGATAAAATATAGGCTGCCTAGAAATATAATAGCAAGAATGCAATCCCTGGAATATGACCGTTCTTTTCTGGCAGCACGTATCCTGTTGGATAAAATCAATGCAAACATGATCATATCCGGAGCTTTTGGATTATTTGAGAAAAAAACAGTGATTGCCGTAGGCGGATATGACAACAGTACAATGGGCGAGGATATGGAACTGGTAGTCAGACTTCATGAATTCAGCCGCATGAATCGTAAGCCATATAAGATTGATTTTGCACAGGATGCCATCTGCTGGTCGCAAACACCGGAAAAATTAAGTGAATTGTGCAAGCAGCGGAAAAGATGGCAGAGAGGATTGTTCCAGTGTATGTGGGGACACCGTAAAATGCTGGCAAACCCACGGTACGGGGCTGTAGGACTTTTTTATCCTATATTTATTTTCTGTTTTACGAATTATTGTCACCATTTATTGAACTTTTGGGTGTACTTACAATGGGTTTATCTGTGGTGATGGATATGCTGAATGTGAAAGTTTCTGCTGGTATTTCTTGCCTGCTATGCCCTGTATGGTATTTTACTCACATTAACTGCATATTTTTCAAGAATCTATACCATTGACCAGAGGCTTTCTTTTCGAGAACTGATCCTTGCTATTGTTGCTTGTTTTTTTGAAACAACTTTTCTCCGCTTTTATCTGGCATTTGTCCGTGTGACTGCATTTGTGGGATACAAGAAGAACAAACTGAACTGGGGTAAACTGGAAAGAAAGAAAATGAACGGAATATAGTTTTATTACTATGTCAATTTAGATTGATCGAAACGACGGGAGAAAGTCTTGATTTAGCTGCGGGAAAAATAGGATTTGAGACTATATTGCAATGGATTATCAGTCATCAGAAGTAATTTTTGGGAGAGATACCTTTACGGCATCTCTTTTTGTTTCATAGAAATTGCGAAAAGTAAAAAAAATTTTGTACTTTTATAGTTAGGGGTTAATAAATGGCTTAGATACAAGGATTATAGCATAAAGTACAAAAATTTCAAAATGTACTTTATTTCGAAACAGAATAAAAGTACATTTTAATTGTCCGGATGTAGCGGGGGAGTGGTTTTTAGATAAATTGGATTCTTATAATATTATGGTTTTCAGAACTTATTTCTTATCTTTTGGTATTCTCTAGGTGAATATCCTTTTAGCTTGTGGAAGAGTCGGCTGAAATAAAGCTGGTTATCCTTCACTGCGTGAAGGCTACACCGGTTATGTCGGCTCGGCTCGAAAATTATTCAAAAGTTGGGAGCAATCGTAACTGAAATTGATATTTCAACGGAGGCTTATTCAACGATACAGTCTGTTTTTGAAGAAGCAGATGTGATATATTTTACCGGCGGAAATTCTTTTTTTTCTTTCTTATGGACCAGCTCCGTAAAACGGGAACTGATGGACTGCTGAAAAAAGGAATTGGCAAATGGAAAATTGATGATCGGCGAGTCGGCAGGCGCAATTATATGCGCTCCAAGCATCCAATATATCGAGCAAATGGATGAAAAGCTGGAGGACTACTCACAAGAAGATGAGCGTTTGTCGGTGAGTGCAACCATCGTCTCAAAGCGTGAAAATATCACACATCATGGCCATGCAAATGCGGGGGACCTGTCTGGAACTCATGGCTACCATTCTACTTCAAGTACCAGCTACTATGTCACGTTTCAGGGAACGAGATATCTGTCATTTGAGCGCGTGTGGATTCTGGAGGTGATAGTTTGTGAAAGAAAGTAGACGAGGAGGTGATTTTAAGAAAAAGTTTATGTCAATTCAAGTTAACGAATCCAGAATTAATGTCGCGGGATGGTCTTCTAATAATGAAGAACCAATGTCACATTATTTAAATAATTCATGTTACCGAGCACTCTGGAAATGCCCTGATTGTGGTGGCGAATATATAAGTTCTATTCGGAGATATGGCAACGGGAAACGTGGATTGTGTGTATTGTTCAATGAAAGAAGTTCTTCTGGGTGTTAATTCCTTTGCCGTATTGCATCCGATTTAATGAATGAGTGGAACCATTTGGATAACTATTTGTTATGTGATCCTGATCAGATTTTGGATAATTGCATAACACCTGTTTGTTGGACATGCCCAGTGTGTGCACACGATTATAAGTGCCTCACCAAAGCAACGGATTCTTTATCAAAAACGAAACATGGATGCTTGTACTGGTTTTTGAAAAGGTTTGCATCCGAAGAAAGGAACGGCATTATATTTGACTAAGAGAAGGTCATTTTTACATCCCTCAAAATGGGTAAATGACCGGGATTAACATCAATTATGCGACGGGTGACAGCTCGGCTTCTGGAACAAACAAGACGGCAGAAACAGAGCAGGCCACACAGGCTGTTACGCAGGCAGCTTCTCAGCAGACCAGCACGGAATCCTATATCCTCAATACCAATACAAAAAGAAATTTCATCGGCCGTCCTGTTCATCGGTCAAACAGATGAAGGAGAGCAATAAAAAAATCCTCATCAGAGAGTAGGGATGCGCTGATTGCTGCAGGTTATGATCCGTGTAAAAAATGCAATCCGTAAAAATGTGTCAGATATTAAAAAAATATGGAAGAGGAAGGTTGTAGTTCTATATTGTAATACTTCTTCTTTGCGCATATTGGATATGTTGTTGAGGGCGACTGTTGCACGCAGAAGATAAGTTGCGCCGGTCTGCGATAATGTGCTGTTTGTATAAGGAAAAGGATAAGGAGTTATGATGAATTTTAGTGGTATATTGATTGGTGTGCTTACCTTTTTTCTGATTGGATTGTTCCATCCTATTGTTATATATGCGGAGTATTACTTTGGAAGCCGCTGGTGGCCGGTATTTTTGCTGGTGGGCATTTTGTGTATGATTCTATCCGTAAGAATGCAGGAAATACTTTGGTCGGTTTCCCTGGGTGTTTTGGGCGTCAGTTGCTTTTGGAGCATTAAGGAACTGAAAGAACAGGAAAAAGAGTGGAAAAAGGATGGTTCCCGAAGCGGAAGGTGGATAAGCACTAAAGAAGAAAGCGGGGAGATGAGAAGATGGCGGTATGGAGATTACAGGTGAATACTAGAGGAGCGAACGTTGCGGATTATTGCTTGCAAAACCATGTTGCAGCACTTTGGGCTGGCAAGGTACTTGCTATGGAGCGTTTACGAAATGAGAGATAGAGCGTATGGAAATAATCTATACGTTGTCAACGCACCATAGCGTTTACTATACGTTCTATTTTTTGCCTTTTTAAGAAAAGTGATTAAAAACTATTGACAATTTGTTACTGGGAGAGATAGAGAGTGCGTTTTGATGAACTTTTGAAATGAGAAAACTGACAGGAATAAAATTAAAGGACTACATCAGTGGCAATGGATTCTCTAAGGTATCGTTCTGCAAAAGGCAGAAATTTCTCGACCTACTTTAGATAAAATTTTAAATGGCGAGATAGATAGTAAAAGCTCATTCGATAAGCATTTGAATAAAATTTTTACCAGTTTGGGCATTGGCCCGGATACTTTGATGGAATTTTCAACGAAAACGCAAAGCGTAGATGCGATGTACTCGCAAAAGGCTCTGATAAATTATCAAATGAATGATAAGGCAAAGATGGAGTATGATCTGTTGCAGGATATTTTAAACCTTTGCAGTGTTTATTATTAGAGGCAGAAGGCTATGAGTGAACAAACTACAGCAGCCAACTTAGACGAAGTTATTGAGACACAGATGAAGCAGAGTGAGAGTGCTTGAACTAGGAAAACCGATGGCATAAACTATAAGCAGTCGAGGTCATCGGTTTTCTTGGCAAATATGAATTTTGAACTTTATTTTAGCAAAATACTATTTTCACTTTACACGGAAATAAAGTACGAAATTAGCCTTTTTACCTAAAATTTTTTTACTTTTTGCCTTTGTTGCCCTTTTTACTCTTTTTCTCTCAGCTGCACCCCTTATTCCTTGCGCTTCGCCGCCGTTCATCCTCCAGCGCCGCATAATGCTTCTTCGTCGTATTGACATCACTGTGTCCCAAAACATCCGCGACGAGGTACATATCGCCGGTTTCACGGTACAGATTAGTGCCGTAGGTGCTGCGGAGTTTATGTGGCGTGATCTTTTTTTAGCGGTGTGACGAGCTGTGCGTATTTTTTGACCATTTTTTCCACACTGCGTACGTTAATGCGCTTACGCTGCATGGAGAGGAAGAGTGCTTCTTCGCTGCCTTCCTCTGGGACAATATGTTCACGCTCGCTGAGATAGTCCTGAAGCGCATATTCTACCTCGGCACCAAATATACGATGACTTCCTTTCCGCCTTTTCGATGAATCCTAAGACCACCGTTTCGGAAATCAACATCGTTGATATTCAGTCCGACACATTCTGATACACGAAGCCCCGTACCAAGCAGAAGCGTCATCATCGCCAGATCTCGCAGCTTGGTCTTTGCATGGTAGGCTTTCTGTTTTCGGTCAGACATTCTCCATCCTCAACCTCATCCAGGAAACGCGCCACCTCGTCAACATCAGGCGTATAATTTCTTTTTCATGAATCTTGGGAGGCTGCAGAAGAGAAGCGGGGTTATTCTGAATCCGCTCGGTCCGGTAAAAGTAGTTGTAAAAGCTCTTGACCGTGAGACTTTCCGCATGATACCCCGCTCTGTATTCATCAGATCCTCACGTTTTTCGGTCGAATAACATTTCAGATACTCCATATATTCTTCCAGATCCATCAACTTGATTTCATCCAGAATGGAAAGCGGAAAATCACGCAGCTTCTTTGATTTGAGCTCTGGATTTGCTTGTTTCAGGAAAATCAAAAATGTCTTTAAATCATAGGCATACGCAAGCCGGGTGCGCGCTGATGTACGAGGTTCAATGCCGCGGAAGAAATCGGTACAGAACGGTGGCAGCTCTTTCAGAATGCCTCGGATTCGTTTGTGTTTTCGATGTCTTCCTGTTCGTGGTAGGAGAGTGCAGCCATATCACAATTCCTCCTTTGGTGATGATGAAAGGTCCGAATGTATCAAATTTTTCAGGTGTCGATCGGTCCGTTCCGGCCATCCGGGATTGTTTCCATCAATAATCGCATGGAAAAAGCGATCCTTTCCCCCGGTGAATCATGGTTGAGTTTCCTTGTTAATTGTTTCACATACTCGCGTTTTGTTTTTCCATCTACGGGACATGGATTTTTACAGACTGGAAGATGATATTTGTTTTTTAAATCCGATCACATCGGCTTCCTGGACATACATCAGCGGGCGGATCAGCGTCAATCCCGTTTTGTCCAAATGGGTTTTCGGCGAGAAGGAATAGAAACGCCCCTCATAAATCAAGGATAAAAAGCATGGTTTCGATCAGATCGTCACGGTGATGTGCATAGGCGATTTTATTACAGCCAAGTTTCAGAGCCGCTTCATTTAAAGCGCCTTTTTCGCATCTTGGCACAGAGCGCACATGGATTGGATTCCTGACGGGTTTCAAAGAGAATCTTGCCGATTTCCGTCGGAACGACCGTGTAGGGCACGTTTAATTCATCACAAAGCTCCTGAACCGGTTTTTAAATCAAATGCAGCCGCATCCGATGAAAGCGTCGGCGACAACCGGTTCGAAACCTCCGGAGAAAGTGCCTGAAAGCCCAGATCAACTGTAATAGCACAAAGTTCAAATGGTTCCGGGTAAAACCGACGAAGCCCCTGTAAAGCATATAAAAGTGTCAGGCTGTCTTTACCGCCAGAAATACCGATAGCTATTTTATCGCCGGATTGAATCAGACGATAGTCATCAACCGCCTGGCGGGTTAAACTTAGAAGACGTTGAAGTTTCATGAGAACATCCTTTCAAATATAACGAATGAATAGTTTAGCAAACAGATTAAGTGCATACACATATTTATATTTCAAACTATTCGATAAAGTAGGCTTTTCACGAATAGTTTTGTCCATTACCCTATCATACCATGTTTCCCTTTATTTGTAATAAATCTTTTTACGAATTATTCAATATCGTATTTCAGCATAAAAACAAACCTAAACACAAAATGGATGGATGCCGCCTTTGCCATTTACCAGCAAACACTCAGCAAAAACAAAGGCAACATCCATCCAGCTCAAAATCTTTATGACTAATTCATATTCATTTTATTCTTTATTCACTTCTTAATCCAAAAACGCCCGGTAATACGGGTACCAGACCGCATGGACCTTTCCGACCGTTACATTGCAGTGTGCACTGCCGGATTCATGTACGCCCAGTATGGTTCTGTCTGCGTTCCAGCCTAAAAACATTACAACGTGCGAATCACCGCCAAGCTGGACAAGCAAGTCGCCCGGCTGAAGCTCTGCGCTGTTGATCGCCCGTCCTGTCCGCACAATCTCGTAGGTGCTGGCGGCACCCATTCTATTGCCAAGCGCGGTCCAGTATACCCAGTTGACCCATCCAGAACAGTCAAGCCCTGACAAAATCCGTCCCTTGTAATCCGGGCTTGTCACGCTGGCAAATGATTGCCGGAAAGTCCTGCTGTCCTCGGTTTTCCTCCATAATAATATGGAATCTTGCCAACGGAATTGAGCGCGCATGTGATAACGGCACGCCGCTCCGGTGATAAATCCTCTGGAAGTAAATCCAGGTAAGACGCAATTTGCCGGTGTCAGCGGATTCCCGAGTAAATCCTGAACTGGCAAGCCCGTACATTCCCCTGCCAATCCTGAGCAGCGAGTGTCTGGGCGGCTGCCTGTTTTCTTCCGTCCAACCCCTGCCAGTTCCCGACAGCCTGATTTCCCGTTCCATCGAGTGCAAACAGATTATGCTTTCTTTCAGACCGGTTGTCTTAACGGTAATAGTCAGATCAACGTGTCCCGGGCAATATTTTCCGTTTTCATTTAATGTAACTGCCGCAGCGCTCTCCGCACTGAACGTCGCCTCTGACGGGGACGCAACCGCTTTTTGATTCGGCTGCCTGCTCCTGTGTGGAAGCCCCCGGTCCCTGTGCCGGTTTGACATAATTATTTGCTGTGGATGCCGCCTCGCTCTCCGTTAACGGCTCTTCTGCCGCTGTCTGACTGTCTCCTGCGCCCTGGGCATCTAAAGCCTCCGAGGATGCCTCTCCTGCTGCACTGCCGCTCTCCACATCGTCATCTGCTGTTCCCTCTGTCGCCGGCTCGTCCGGCAGTTCTGTACAGCCCTCACAGTAATACACATTGCTAATGCTCACGTGGTACTGGTGGGAACTGGTCCAGAGCTGATTGATATAGGTATTGAACAGGTCTGTATTTTTCCAGTCCAGGCTATATGTATATACATTTGCCATAGACAAAATATCGGTCGCATTGGATACGAGGGACGTCGGCTTTCCGTCTCCGTCACATATCTGGAAACGGATATTTTTCCAAGTTGGAACTACCCAGCTCGCCGGGTCCTGCGCGTTATGCTCTGGATTGAGGGATCATAGCTGCCGAGTACCTGCGCAGCTGGCAGCCCCATTTTCTGGGAAGCCGTAAGCGGTGTCGTCTGGATCCACCCGTAGATCTCCGATATCCACTGTGCATCCCGCGTTCCAAGCGCTTCGTACATCTTCGCGCCCCCAGGTATCTTCTGTCCCCATACTTCGAAATCGTTTTGCAAGTTTATACCATGGAAGAGACTCAAATGCCGCCAATGGATCAGACAGATCAACAGCGCTCTCTTCCGTCCGAGCGCCATCAGGTTATACCCGCTTCCGACGGAACATATTCTTCCGAGTCTGCCCCCAGACCATTTAAAAACCGGGATGCCATGTGAATCGGGTGTACCATTTTCTTCATCAGACGGTCGCAGTAGGATTCGTCTGTATCATTTTGTGTCTCCTGGTCTAAAATCCCATCTGCAATTACAACTTATCAGCAGGCACACCGACTGATAAATCCACCTCGGGCGCACTGCTTCGGCAATCCCGCACAATAAAATACCCGATGCCGCCATGAGCGCCGTTCGGATTATATAAGAATGTCTTTCTTTCATCATCATTTTCTTCATGCATCTACATTCAAAATCTCAAGTAACTATTTTGTTTTTATACCCCAACGCAATCTCATCTTCAAAGCATCCAGGCGCAAAAAACCGATGCGTCCTTTCTGATTCTTCACCAAAAATTCAAACACACCGGTTTTAATTATACTTTTATGCGTTCTCGTTTACCTTAAGAAATTCTTGTTTCTTTTGGCGAATTCCTTAATAATTTCTACGGCACCGTCGACGCCTACGACACTGCTGTTGATGCAGAGGTTATAGCTCTTGGAGCTGCCCCAGCGTTTGCTGGAATAATAGTTATAATAACCAGAACGCTGCTTATCGGTCTTGATCATCACATCTTTTGCCTTATCGCGGGTAATATTGTGACGTTTCATCAATTCCTGAATCTTCACTTCCTCATCTGCACAGATGAAAACAGACACTACGTTCGGATAATCTGCCAGCGCATAGTCCGCACACCGTCCTACAATGACACAGGATTCTTCATCTGCCAGTTTCTTGATCGTGTCAAACTGTGCCAGGAAAATCTTGTGGTTGATCGGCATATCCATATAAGCCGATGTATTATAACCCATCGAATAGGTGTCCATTACCAGTGAATATAAGAAGCTGTTGGTTGGTTTCTCATCATGCGTCTTAAAAAGCTCTTCACAGAGACCGTTGTTCTTCGCTGCCAGTGCAAGAAGCTCTTTATCATAGCACTTGATTCCAATGATTCCGCCAGTTTTCGTCCAATCGCTCTTCCGGAGCTGCCGCATTCGCGACCGATTGTAATTACTAAATTTTTTTCATGTCTCCCTCAACTCTTTCAAGTTCTGCCTTTATTATAACACAAGCTATCTGAAAAGTCATCATTTTTTCGGAATAAAAGGTATTTCTTAGCGACACAGAAATAAACTATCTGAAAAGAATGTATACGAATCGGAACGATCTTACTATTCACGTTACTTTTACTTTCCAGCTTTTTTTCCGCAGCTTCTCCAGCAGTTCTTCAAAATACGCTGGCAGCGGCGCAGAAAACTCCACATACTCTCCGGTCCGCGGATGGATAAAGCCTAAGACTCCCGCATGCAGGGTCTGCCCTTCCAGTGAAAATGGCTGCCGCGCCGGACCGTACACCTCATCGCCCAGAAGCGGATGACCGATGCTTGCCATATGGACGCGGATCTGGTGTGTGCGTCCCGTCCCAGGCGGCACTCGATAAATGTATACGCCCCGAAGCGTTCCAGTACGCGGTAATGCGTGATCGCATCGCGCCCCCTGTTTGAGTGGATGCTCATTTTCTTGCGATCCGTCGGATGACGCCCGATCGGTGCATGGACAGTGCCCTCATCCTCGCGCAGATTGCCAAATACGATGGCATAATACACGCGGGTGATCGAATGCACCTTGAGCTGTTCTGCAAGTGAATTGTGGGCGAAATCATTCTTGCACACCACCAGCACACCGGTCGTGTTCATATCGATCCGGTGGACGATCCCAGGCGCATGACCGTTGATGCCGGAGAGCTGATCCTGCAATGGTACATCAGCGCATTGACCAGAGTCCCCGTAGCACGCCCTGCCGCCGGATGGACAACCATCCCCTTCGGCTTATTGACTAAAAATTACATCCGAATCTTCATACAAAATGTCCAACGGGATATTTTCCGCCCTCGATCGCCGCCTCCTGCGGTTTTGGAACTTCAAAGGCGATAGTTTCCCCGCCATTTACCTTTGAAACTGCTTTTTAACCGCTTTTTCCGTCTGCTGTCACGCTGCCCTCTTTCAGAAGTTTCTGCAAAAGGAACGGGACAGATCCGGGCAGGCGTCCGCCAGAAATTTATCGATGCGGGTTCCAGCCGCCTCTTCTGAACCAGATATTCTGCATCATCGCCCCCGACTCCTTTTTCACCTTTAAAAGAAAGAAATTCCAGTTCCTCATCCGAATAGAAGAAGAAAACAGAAGAATCAGCGAGAAAGTCGCGATCACCACATAGCAGTCTGCACATTAAAATCGGGAAATCAATCAGCTTAAAATACAGGAAATCCACCACATATTTCTGTGTCCAGACGGTCGATCATATTGCCAACTGCGCCTGATACGAGCAGAAACAAGCTGCACATCAGCGGCAGACTGCCTTGCCGGCATCCGGCAACCGCCCACAACATCGCCTGACTGCCGCAGCAATCTAGAAGAAGAATCCCTGCTGTCCCTGCAGCATTCAGCAGCGCCTGGGCTCAAGAACAATAAAATTCAAACACACCTATAGAAAAATAAATGGCTTGCCCTTTCAGATGGACAACTGCTGCAGATAAGTTTGTAAACTGATCCAGTCCAATGCTGACTCCCAGCCCGATAAAAAAGATAAAGAATCACTGTCGTAATTTTGTGTTCATGCACCTGATTCCTTTCCTGTTATACCAGCACCCGATCGAGTGCCTGTTTCATCTGTCCTCGAAGTGATCCACGAAGTGTCGCTTTACGAACAATGGCGAATAAATTTATTGATGCCGGAATCCATCTTCTTGTCGTTCTTGACGCTTCGTACAATCGCGCGGTCTTCTTTCTCAAGCCCGGATACCTGCGTACCGGATATGGAATTTCTCCCGGTGCAAGCCAGCGGCTTGCTTCCGGTTTGATCATCAGCGCCACGCATCGCAGAAGTTCAAAGTTTTTCAGCTTCGATCGCGTGTCCCAGCTGGGACACCGAAAGTTTGGTGCTGGTCGTTTCGGTGGATCCTTTCAACACAGCACGCTTGATCCCGCCGTTCTCGGTGTCACTGTCTTGCGGAGTGCCTCCGGCTTTCTCGCCAAGATGAATCTGCCATTTTCAAGCAGCCTCATAATATGCCGCATCCCCTGATCAATCGCTGATAACCGGCCCATAACGGCGAAATCCTGCCGTCCGGAAGCGTCTGAAGCCGTATTGATATTGGTAAATACCAGCTTCGGCATATGAAACGCGCCAACCATATTTTTTGTACGCGTCAAAATCAACGCCCGTCTTGCCGCCAATGCTGCTGTCCACCTGAGAAAGAAGCGTCGTCGGAATCTTGCATGAAGGCAACGCCGCGCGATAGGTCGCCGCCGCGAATCCGCAGATCGCCCACAACTCCGCCGCCGAGTGCTGCATATCAGTTGCCAGGTGGTCAAAATGGTTCAAAATCAGGGTCTCATATAAATCCCGGACGGTGTCGAGGTTTTGTGCTCCTCGCCCGCCGGAAATACGAACGAAATTACCGTCTTGCAGCACGGCGCCAGAAGTTCTTTTACCTCATTCAGATATAATTTTTCTACGTTCGAATCCGTCACGATGCAGAGACGGCGATTTGAAATGGAGAGTTTTTCGATTTCACCCGGAAGTGCCGAAAATCTTCGGTCATCACAATATCATAGAATCGGCTTCTCGTCCAGGTGAACGGTTACGCGATTCATTTTTCTCATTCTTTACTGCTGTCATTTGTTTCAGTCCTTTCTTTTTTACATATTTATCCGCATAAACATACAGACGTCCTTTTCTGACAATCCCCCGCTCCCGGCAAAGCGGAATTTTCCCATGCCGCGCACAGGATACAATCTCGCCTCTTTAGCTGCACCGCCGGGGAAGTCACCTGTTTCCCGTCAATAACACCTTTTCGCCCTCAATGAGCGGCAGTATCTTCGTGCGGGAGGATGAAAATACCATCGCGATCACACTGTCAAGACGCGGTGATGCAACGCTTCCACCACGCGCCCATCTTCGGTGTGATCGGCTCCGTCGCGTCCGCCCCTGCGGCAGATCACGGAGGTGTGGCGGCACCATCGTGAGTTCCTGGCAGAGATAATCCGCCATCTTTTCCGACAGAAGACGCAGCAGCCATTTTCCCTTCATCAGAATATCCCCGATGCAGCTGCGCTCAATCCTCTAGGAGGTTCATGAGCGCCCTGAGATAATCCCGGTGCGTCAGCGCCTTCACTGTAACGCAGGTTTGCCGGAATGACCTCCAACACGGCAATCGGAAGTCCAAACTCCTCATCATCATACGAAGCCAAAAACAAAGAAGTTTGCGCAGCAATGCAACTGAAATCAGGCACGAG
>VOFG01003244.1_pt1 | contig 32225 bp, 37 predicted proteins | sample 5384171 | NCBI WGS metagenome assembly VOFG01 (sample SAMN12384726, study PRJNA508395) | human gut metagenome | isolation source: healthy gut F | host: Homo sapiens
GGTCAGCCGGGCGTCATGGGCTGCATAGCTCGCCCGCAGCCGGCGGATCCAGTCGCCCAGGCAGAAACCATCCTCCGTTTTATAATTGACGGATACGGCCAGATCCCCGTGGGCGGCGCGGTACTCCCCGGCCCGGCGGAGGGCGCACTGCCACTTGGCCTCCCGGGCGTCCCACTGCATCCCGATCTCGTCCAGCATCGCGATATGCTCCGGCGTGACCTGGAACGAGTCAGGCCGCGTCTTGCGGGCAGCCCGGAGGTTCGAGATCCAGACGCCAAGGCGGAACCCCGTTTCATCCACATAGCTGGCAGGGACCAGCAGATCTCCCCGGCGCTTGGCGTAGGCCTTGGCATGGCGGTAGTTGTTGAGCCAGTTCCGCTCCCGCACGCTGCAGCGGGCACGGGTGCGGACAGCCCTGCTCCGGCGCTCCGGCTCGCCCCGGAAGAGCTCTTTCAGAGCTTTGACTCGCTCACCGCGCAGGCTCTTATCCCCTTTCTGGAGCAGCTGCTTCTGGCGGCTGAGCCAGCTGCCCAGCCAAATTCGCTTCTTCCGTTCGGTACTGGGCCGGGAGCTCCAGGCTGCCGTGGGCGGCCTTGTAGGCAGCGGCCAGCTCATAGCGGTGCTGCCAGGAATCCGGCTTCTGCCACACCATGCCAAGCTGGTCCAGCAGGGCCTTGCGCTCCGGGGTAAGGCGCGCGCTGCTGCGGTCCGGGTTCTGCCAGGCGTAACGCTGGCGGCTGACCCACTTGCCCAGCAGCACGCCGTCCGGGTCGATGTACTCCGAGGGGACGTTCAGGTCGCCATGGGCCTGATAATACCGCGCGGCGGCATCATAAGCGGCCTGCCACTTGCGGTCGTTGCGGTTGGTCCAGTCCACGTCCAGCGCCTCCAGCCAGGCTTTCTGCACCGGCTTGATGGTGCCCGCCTTGTAGGCAGCCCGCTGGCTGCCCAGCCAGACGCCCAGGGCCACGCCCTCCGGGGTGGTGTACTTGACCGGCACTTCCAGCGTGCCGTGGTCGAGCCAATACTGGACAGCCGCGCAGTAGCTCTGCTCCCAGATGTCCTGCACGGTGTCCCACACCATACCCAGTGCTTCCAGCCGCTCGACACGGTCGGTGGACAGATTGTTGCCGAGGAACCGCTGACGGTTGTAAACGATCCACTCGCCCAGGGCAAAGCCGTTTTTCTCCCGGTAGCGGACCGGCACCATCAGGTTCCCGTATTCTCCGCGGTACTCCCGGGCTGCGGCATAACCCCGCTCCCAGGCCTGCTCCATCCGCTGTTTCCAGGCGATGCCCAGCTTTTCCAGCCGGGCGGCCTGCTCGGCGGTCAGGCGGCCGGGCTTTTCCCCGGCCTGGATCTGTCGCTGCAGCTCCAGCCAGCGGCCCAGCCCAAAGCCGGCTTCCGTGGTAAAGCCGCGGGGCAGCTCATTGATATCCCCTTTGCGGCGGCCTCTTTGGCGGCTGCAAAGGCCTGCTCCCACTGAGCGTCCAGTTGGCGCTGCAGTTGGCGGGCCGGACGGATGCAGGCCTGGTACGGCTCCTCCAGCGGGAACCCGGTGCCGCCGGCCTGTTCCGTCCCCTGCACCAGATCCTCTGCATTGCGCAGGCCCGCAAACGAGACGTTGAGCTCCACCAGCGGGACGGAGTCCCCGCGGAGCGCCAGTGCCCGGGCCAGCATCCGGCGGTGGTTCTGTTCCAGCCCGGTGGAGCGAACCAGCCCGGCACCCGCCATTCCGGCCAGCCGCACCAGCCCGCCGGGGGTGCTGACGGTGACCAGCACCTTCGCGCCCCGCGCCGGGGAAGCCGCAAACCGCACGGCCATCTCCTGATCCCAGCCATCTTTCAGGATGGTGGCTTCTGTGTCCGGGCCGAAGAGGGCTTCCAGATTTTCCGTCACCCGCCGCATGGCAGCGGCGTCCTCACACAGGACCAGCTGCTTGCCCTTGGGCAGAGCCTCCCGCAGCCGGGGCAGCGCCGGGCCGCATTTTTCCACCGCGCGGCGAAGATTGGTGAAAACTTTTTTCGCCCACGCCCGGGACGCCCGCGGCGTTCCACTGCTTCATCTGGATGCGGAATTCTTCCAGCGCCGTCTCGGCGGGCCAGAGGAGCACGGTATCCGCGGCAGGCGGCGTGACAAGGCCCCGGGCCAGCGCTTCCGTCAGCGAAATGGAGAACGTGCCCGCCCCTGAAACATGGCTTCCGCCAGGCAGCAGCTGACAGGCTGGTCGGTGTCGATGAGGCCCAGCAACTTCGCCTGCGGGCTGAACCGCTGCAGCCAGCGGACACGCTCTCCACACGGAAACGCCGTAAACTCCCGCGAGCCATCCAGGATGATGCAGGCCGGGCGGATCTTGGCCAGCTCCAGACAGCGCTGCGGTGTATTGTCCTCACAGTGGATCAGCTGCACCCGCGGCGGGATCTCCTGGCCGATCCGTTTGGCTTCTTCCAGCCGCATCCCGCGCCGGGTCTCCCCGGGCACCACCCAGATCACGGCCGCGTCCGGGTGAGCGTTGATCCACGCCCAGACGATCCGCCCGCTGCCGCTTCCAACGGGATAGAACAGCGCGGCTTTCCCTTTCTGCTCCAGCTGGGTGTCAATGGCCTCCGCCATCCGCTTATAATATTCCTGCAAATTTTCTGCCATAGTTTCCGCCTTTTTCCTGTTGTTGGGGTTTTTATCCCAGAAAAAGAAGACCCGGCACAGCTCCCATTGCGTGAACTGCCTCCGGTTCCTTTTCAAATAGAATTTCATTCTTATTTTATTACAAAAGTTTATTTCTTGTCAAGCAAATTTTCCGTGCTTTTCCCATGGGCAATTAAAAACTGCATCAAGCCGGTCGGTTGACGCAAAAAATCACTATCCAGCTGTCAATTCAGGGCTGCTTGCAGGGTAGTTTGTTGTATTCCAGCTTGTTTTCAGGCAAAGTTTGTTTCACATAAAAAGGCGGAGCCCCCGCGCGTGGTGCACAGAGGCTCTGCCTTTCTTCAACCTGTCCGTCCTCCTCGCTTGCGCTCGGTGCCTGAGAGGTTATTTTACGATTCGCGGATAGGTGCGGAGCACTTTCCAGCGGGAAATGTGCTTGCCGGGCTTGAAATTGCCGTCCTCACGGGGCTGGAAGAAGCCTGCTTCCATGCACCACTGGGCCGCTTTGGCCGTGTCGGGGTCTGTCACGTCCGCAAAGGCAGGCAGTGCGGCAGGCTCCGGGCGGCCTGCAGTGTTCCAGAGCAGGAGGGCCAGCTGGGCGCGGTCCTGCGGCACGGAGGTGCCTGCCGGCAGCAGCTGGTTCAGGGCCACCTCGGTGCCCACGAGGTAGGCCGTGGCACCCACGACGCCCACGACAGCGGTTGCAGCCGCGATGGTGCCGAAGTCGGCACTGGAATCCTCCTCTTCCAGCGTGGAGAACTTGGCCAGAACGCCAATGTCCTCCTGCATGGTAAAGGTGGCAGTGGTGCCGTCCTCCACCAGGTCTTCCGGGCGGGGATCATCAAACACCCAGCAGGAGAACTTCATCCCCTCCGGGATGGCCTTTTCATCCAGCGTGATGGTCACCTTTGCGCCCTTTGGCAGCCGCTGACTTTGTATGACACCGGTAAGAGCATCAAAGTGCAGGGTGGTGCCGTCCGGTTTCTCGACATCCACAGAGCAGTCCTCAAACTGGAGGAAGACGTCTTTGTCGTCGGGGTCAGGCTTCGGGTCCGGGTCAGGATTGGGGTTCGGGTCAGGATTCTGCTCCGGCAGAGCGATTTTCGCTGTCTTGCTCTCGTTCACTTTGCCTGCCACCAGAGCGAGGCCGTCGCGCAGGGTCAGAGGGTTTTCATCGTCCAACGCGAGGGCATAATCATCCTCGTCCGGCAAATCCGTTTCCGCCGTGATGACGGTGCCTGCGCCGGAAACTTCCATCTCGTCTGCCCAGATGGCGGAGCCACTGTTGGTTTTCACATCCAGTGTGCTGTTCGCCACAGTGAGCTTGCCGCACCGAATGCCAAAGTGGAAGAAGTTGCCTTCCGAGTTCGTGCCTTCAATGGTCACCTTGCTGTTTTGGATGGTGATGTCTTCGTCAGAGCTGCCTGCTCGGATTGCTTCCTCGCCGTCCTCCTCGTCATCGCCCGTAAGGGTGAGGTCTGCGTTCTCCAGCGTCAGCGGGCCAGTCGTCACGATTCCGTTGGCGTTGGAAAGGGTGGCCTTGCCGGTAATGGTCAGCATATCCGTCAATTTGGACTGGATGCAGCAGTAAATGCCCTCCTCTGCATTCTCGTCCAGCGTGAAGTTGGCATCGAGCAGCGTCAGGGTATGGGTTTTCGGGTCATAGGACACGGTGCCGTTGTCCAGCACGTCGTTCTGGTTGGTTTCCGTTACCTGCTTGCCTGCCACCCAGAGGTCGTAGCTTTCGCTTTCCGGCTGGTCCGGGTCCACATCCGTCAGTTCCAGATAGTCTTGGTTCTGTCCTATAGCAACCGTAAAGTTCTCAAAATTTTCGTTCACGGTGATCTCCGTATACGCTCCATTCTCGTCGGTGCGATACCAGAACCTGCTTACGTTTCCGATGCTCAGTCTCCCCTGGACGATGTTATTGCCGTCGCCGTTTTCCGCCACATTCATAAGCAGATGGCCGCCGTTGTACGTCAGAAGACAATCCTTCATGATGTACCGATCCGCATGAATCTCCAGCTCGCTGCCCGGGTTCATGGTAGTGGAATTGGCGATGCCGTATGTTGCTCCCTCGAACGTTGCTCCTGTGATGTTCACCGTGCCCTTGATCTGGACGCTTCCTCCGCCGATGCCCGTATGAAAATCTTTCAGCGTGATTTTGGTCCCGGCTGTGATCGTTGTTCCCGCGTCTCTGCCCAAAATTCCTTTCGGCTTAGTATCCGAATAGGCACCCCAATCGGCATAGGTGAGATCGTATTCTCCCCCGTCGATTTCTTCTGCTCCCTCAATGCCGTTGCCTTTCGCCTTGCCCGTCACCTTGCCATTTGCCACCAGTCTCAGGTTTTTTTCGCTAATGGCTTTGATCAGCGGGATCGTCCCCAAATCCGCAACTCCAACTGTGGTCAGCGTCACGTCTCCGTGAAAGGTCAGGGTGTTATTGAGATAAGATACCTGTCCCGCGATCTTTGTCTCGGTTGGGACGCTGTCCACATCACCAGTCAGCTCCACACCTGCCACCGTGCATTTCACCGAATCTGCCAGTGCCAGCGGGGCTGCAAGGGTCAACAGCATGGCCACCGCCAGAAACGCGCTCAGGACGCGCAGCTTGGGCGGGGTTCGGGTGGTTTGTTCTTTCATTTTACACGCCTCCTTCTGGTGCAGGAAAATCCAAAGAAAAAAAGCCCTGTGGTTTGATTTTACTCTACCACAGAGCCTGCAAAATTCCTATTAACCTTTGGTTAGTATTTTGTGCCAAAAAGGGCAGCCAGCTGGGCGCGCTTGTTTCGCACGGCCCCGCCGATGTCCAGCTTGGCGTACAGCTGGTTGATGTACTGCTTGACGGTCCCCTCCGAGAGGTGGAGTGTTTCGGCGATCTCCTTGTTGGTGCGGCGCTGGGCCACCAGCCGGGCAAGGGCCAGCTCTTTCTCGGTCAGTGCGGCGGCAATGGCCGGACGGTCTGCCGAGCCGTTGAGCTGGGCGCGCCGGGCCTCGTACCGCTGCCCCAGAGCGATCGCCCGCTCCACCAGCGGCTGGGCACTGCCCCAGCCGCCCTGCGCCAGCAGCGGGGCCAAATAGCGGTAATTTTCGGCCAGCGGCATCCAGAAGCCATCCGGCGCGGCCTCTGCCAGCGCCTGCTCCAGAGCAGCCCGGGCCTCGGCAGGCTGGCCATACAGTCCGTACGCTGCCGCCATCTGCACCCGGACATGGAGGGCCACCAGCCCATAGTGGAACCGCTGGCAGGCGGCCAGCAGCTCCTCACAGCGGGCCAGCACCTTGACTGCCTGCCCCTGTGCCAGCCAGACCTGCAGCTCGATCATTTCCATCATGGGGCGGCAGAGGGCAAAGTAGCTCACGGAGGCAAGACGATGCTCCCGGAAGACCTCGGGCACGGCATCGGTGCGGCCAAGCAGGGCGTAGTAATAGGCCTCGATGCTCCCCAGCAGGTGGAGCAGAACGGCATCGTGCCGCTGGAGGAGGGCGGCACGGCGGGCCTCGAAATCAAACGGCTCCCCTGCCTGCCCGCAGAGGGAAAGCCGCAGGGCGAGGAAATCACAGCAGAGGGCCATGTTCTCCTGCCCGCAGGAAGCCGCCCGCACCCGGGCCCGTTCCAGCAGCAGGACCGCCCGCTCAAAATGTCCCTGCATGAACGCGGCCTCGGCATCCATCACCAGCTCGGCCCCCTGCCCGTGGCCCTGGGTGATCTTATAATAATGGGGCATACACTCGTACATCTCGGCCAGCTCCTTGCCCAGCTCCCCGGGAGCACGGTAGTACATCCTCAGCACCGAGGGGGAACCGAACGTCCAGCTGCCGCTGTTGCGCAAGGTAACGGCAGGGCGGGTCATCTGGCGGCTGGCACTGCGGTGGAGGCGGCTCATCCGGGTGATATCGTTGTACATCAGAAAGCTCAGGATGAGGTCGCACTCGCCCAGCAGGTTGCCCCGCTCCTGGGCCGGAAGCTCCGGGTGCTCCCGCACGGCGGCTTCCAGCAGGGCCTTGAGCTCCATCATTTTGGGGATCTGCTGGCAGGTGAACATCCGGCGCATCAGCACCAGAATGGCCAGCGGGTGCCGCTTAAGGGCGTCCACCGGGCAGCGGCCCAGCCGTTCCAGCAGCTCCGCCGGGCCGAGGGATGCCAGCAGGATGCCGGCGTCCTCCTCAATGACATGGAGGGCGGCGTCATAATCCCCGCATTTTTCGTAGGCACGCAGGGCGGGCAGATACTGCCGCCGGGCCTCGTACCAGCGGCCATACCGTTCCCAGACGGCCGCCTGCCGCGGGGCGGGCAGCTGGGCAAACAGCCGCTCGGCGCATTCTTTCATCATGTGGTGGAACCGGAAGCTCTCGCCGTCCGGCAGGCGGGTGACAAAAGGCGTTCTGCCGCGTCAGGGCCAGCAGCACCTGCTCGGCGTCCGGCATCCGGGTCACGGCAGAAGCCATCTCCACCGTAAACTCATCGGCCAGGCCCATCACGGCCAAAAACTCCTGCCGCTGCGGAGACAGGGACTCGATCATGGCCGCGGTGAACATGGCGTAGATGTCCGAGCTGGTGGGCAGCAGGGTGCCCCGCTCCGCCAGCGCGTGGAGATTGAGGTAGATGGCAGAGAACCAGCCCTCGCAGGAGTGGAGCAAGGTTTCCCGCTGGGGCTCCGTCAGCTCCATGCCGCAGCGGCGGACGTAGGCGGATAACTCTTTCTCGTTCAGCCGCAGCTGGTCGGCCCCCACCCGGTGGAGCCGCTGCCCCAGGCGGAGGATCTCGCCCTGGGGCAGGAAATCGTTCCGGCTGGCCACCACGAGGTGGGCGTTGCCCGGCAGGCGGTTGGCCAGCGCACAGAGGAACGCGGCGGCCTGCTCGTCCCGGAGCAGGTGGAAGTCATCCAGAAAGAGATCGATCTCCCGCTCCCCGGCCAGCGCGGTGCAGAGGTCGTCCAGCAGCAGGGCCGCGCCGCTGGCGTCCGTGGGGCACTCGTACCCCTCCAGCACGGTCAGCCCGGCCTGCGCAAACGCCTTTTGCAGGCTTTTCCAGAAGATGGCCCGGTTGGCGGAGTAGATGCTCACCCGCAGCACGGCGGCTCCCTCCCGGCCGCGCTCGTTCAGGTACCAGTTGATGGCGGTGGTCTTGCCGTAGCCCATGGGAGCCACCACCGCCGTCAGGCTGCTGCGGGCAACGGGCTGCAGGCTGTGCCGCATCCGCTCCGAGATGTAGATGGTATTCAGTTCCGGCTTTTGTCTGAGCATCCGCGTCCCTCTTTTCTATTCTTATTGATTATATTACCACAAATCTCTAGAAGTTGGAAGTAAAGCCTGCATCACAAAAACATGGTTTCCATCACAAAAACCTGTTTGGCCGCACCGGATCTCCATGGTACAATATCCTCAAATCATTTTAAGATAAGGAGTCTCTTTTTATGGAAACGACCTCAAAACGCAAGTCCGGCACCACGGACCTTACGGTGGGCAAGCCGTTGTTCCAGATTTTGCGGTTTGCGCTGCCGCTGGTGCTGGGCACCCTGTTCCAGCAGCTGTACAGCTTTGCGGACACCGTCATTGTGGGCCGGTGCCTGGGCACCGACGCACTGGGCGCGGTAGGCACCACCTACTCTCTCAACTTCCTCATCCTGGGCTTTGTGCAGGGTGCCTGCGTGGGCTTTGGCATCCCGGTAGCCGAGACGTTCGGTGCCAAGGATAAGGGCGGCCTGCGGAAGTACCTGTTCAACGGTGCCCTGCTCTGCGTGGTGCTGAGCGTGGTGTTCACCCTCTTCACCACCCTGATGGCGGGCCCGCTGCTTCAGCTCATCCACACGCCGGAAGAGCTGTACGCGGACGCCGTGCTTTACATCCGGATCATCTTCCTGGGCATCCCGGCCACGGTGCTGTACAACTACGCTTCCAGCGTGCTCCGCGCCATGGGCGACTCCCAGCACCCGTTCTATTTCCTGCTGGCGGCCAGCGTGCTGAACATCGGGCTGGATTACCTGCTCATCGTCTCCATGGGCATGGGCGTGGACGGCGCGGCCATTGCCACCGTCCTCAGCCAGCTGCTCAGCGGCGGGCTGTGCGCGTTCTGGTTCTTTACCCGGACGGCCAAGCAGGAGGAGCTCACGTTCCGGGGTCAGAGCAGCCTGCTCTCCGCCGGGCACTGTAAGCGGCTGGCCTACATCGGCTTTCCCATGGGCTTTGAGTATTCCGTCTCGGCCATTGGCGCCGTCATCATGCAGGACGCCATCAACCTGCTGGGCAGTACCGCGGTAGCCGCCCAGACTGCCGGTGAGAAGATCCGCCAGATGTTCACCCTGCCCATGGAGAGCGTGGGCATGGCCATGGCCACCTATGTCGGTCAGAACCATGGTGCCCACCGCACCGACCGCATCCAGCAGGGCATCAAGGACGGCTGCACGATCCAGCTGACCTACTGCGTGGCCGCCTGGGTCGTCATCTTCTTCGTCAAGCCTTACGCCGTGGGGCTGGTGCTGGGCGATGCAGACCCCGCCGTGACCGCCGGAGCCATCCAGTACCTGGCCATTATGAGTACGCTGTTCTGCTTCCATGGCCTGCTGATGATCTTCCGCAACACGCTGCAGGGCCTGGGCTACAGCGTGCAGGCCATCATTTCCGGCGTGGGCGAGCTCATCGGCCGCAGCCTGGGCGGCCTGCTGGCCGTGAAAACAGGCCTGGGCTATGTTGGCATCTGCCTTTCCAACCCCTTTGCCTGGGGCCTGGCCATGCTGTACTGCATGTTCATGGTGCGCCGGATGCTCAAGCGGGAAGAATAACAAAACCAAAAAAAGGCCGAGGCCTGCGGGAGCTTTCCCACAGGCCTCGGCCTTTTATAGAAGAAGATTGGAAGTGGCAGTTTAGTCTTCAGCCATGCCGATCAGATCGAACTTCTCGGTCGAGATGGTGACGGTGAAGTCTTTCTTGGCAGGCTTGTTGAACTTGACCCAGATGGTGCGGTCAGACAGGTTGTAGTACCAGCCGGACTCTGCTTCCTCCCAGCCATCGCGGCCGATGTACCGGGTGAGCTGCTCGCCATCCACGCTGGCCCAGAACGCGCCCTTTTTCTTGCTGACCAGCTTGATGGTCATGCGCTCCACGGGAGACTCGTAGGTGCCCTCGGTGGAGAAGTGGATATCGGTGCGGTCGCCGGCCTTGACGTCGATGGTGGTCTTGGCGTAGACACCGTTCTTGTAGTCCTCGGTGTGGCCGTCGTCGTCATACAGCACAAAGCTGGTGTCGGTCTCGGCCGCGACCAGCAGGTCGAGCTGATGCATGGTGTCGCGGAGGATGTGCTTGACGTCCTCGCTGGTGGCCACGATGGCGCTGCCGCGCAGGAACATGGGGATGCTTGCCAGAGTGACCGGGATCTCGATGGTCTGGCCGCCCTCATACTCGCGCAGGTTGTCGCTCATATCGTACCACTTGCAGCCGGCGGGCAGGTAGATGGTGCGGGTGGTTGCCCCCTTTTCCACCACGTTTGCCACCAGGATGCTCTTGCCGAACATAAAGGTCAGGTTCTTGTCGGTGTAGCACTTGGGATCGTCCGGGAACTCCAGGAACAGCGGGCGCCATGCCGGCATACCGTCCTGGTTGCTCTCGTACATCAGGGAGTACAGGGTGGGCATCAGGCGGTAACGCAGCTTGTAAGCCTCGCGGATGTAGGGCAGGTTCTCCTCATACATCCAGGGCTGGGTGACGGTGTTGTCGTTGTTGGCGGAGTTCAGGCAGAAGCGGGGCTGGAGCACGCCGTTCTGCAGCCAGCGGAGCAGCAGCTCAGCCTCCGGAGCCGGGCCGGCAAAGCCGCCGATGTCGCAGCCCATATTGGAGCAGCCGGACAGGCCCATGCCCAGAATGGTGGCAATGTTGAACTTGACGGTGCGCCAGTCGGTGAGGTTGTCGCCGCCCCAGACCTGTGCATAGCGCTGGATGCCGGCGTAGCCTGCACGGTTGATGATGTAGGGACGCTCGCCGGGGTAGACCTCGGCCAGAGCCTGCTTGGCGGTGTAAGCCATCAGGTTGGAGTGGAGGATCTTCAGCTCGGCCATGGTGCCCTTCTTGCCCTCGAAATCGCACTGGGCGTCACGGTCTTCCACGCCGTCCATCTCGCAGTTGTCGTTCCAGACGGTCTTGGTGCCCATCTTGAGGATGTTCTCCTCCAGCAGCTGCTTCCAGGTATCGCGGCCCTTGGGACCGGTGAAGTCGAAGAAGCGGCCCTCGCCGCCCCACCAGCGGCCATAGTACGGAGCCTTGCCGTCCGGGGTCTTGATGAAGACATCGTTCTTCTCGAACAGGTCGATGTAGGGGTGACGCTTCAGGATGCCCGGCTTCAGGTTGGGGATGACATTGATGCCGCGGGCATTCATGTTCTCAAAGAACTTCTTGGGGTCCGGGAAGCGCTTGTGGTTCCAGTTGAACACATAGCGCAGGTTGTCCTCTTCGCCGCTGGAATAGCCGGAAGCCAGCCAGAAGTTGTCGATGAGGATGCCCTCTTTCTCGTGCTTGTCGATGACCTTGTAGATCTCCTCATCGCAGTTCTTTTCCAGCTCCGCGTAGTACATGGTGGAAGCGCAGTAGCCCAGAGACTGCTTGGTGGGCAGAGCGCTGCGGCCGGTCAGCAGGGTGTACTCGTTGAGGATATCCGGCAGGGTGGGGCCGGCCAGCAGGAACAGGTCGATGTCGCCGCCGTCGGTCTGGTAGTAGCAGTAGCGCTCCCAGTAACCGGACAGCTCCTCGCCCAGGTCGAAGACGCAGTCATAGGAGTTGTGGTAGAACAGGCCGATGGGGCGGCGGTCCTTCTCGTTCACACGGATGTAGAACGGAATGTGTTTGTACATCGGGTCGCCGGTCTCGGGGTCGTGGCCGATGGCGTCCTTGGGGGACATGCGCAGGCGGCGGCCTTTCTTGTCCAGGTGGCCGGTCTTCTCGCCAAAGCCGAAGAAGTGGTCATACTCGCGGTCCACCTTGGAGAAGTGGGTCAGGCGGCCGATCTGGTCTTTCTCGAACGCGCGCTCCCGCAGATCCTGATACAGCAGCTTGCCCTCTTTGTCGTACATCTCAAAATGGAACGGCTTCTTGAACAGCTTCAGGGTAACGTGAGCGGTCTCAAAGGTCAGGCACTTCTCATCCTCGGTGCAGGGCACATCCAGCGCGGTGATGCGGGTGCGCTCGTCCTTGAGCAGGTCGTCCATGCGGTCGGGCCATGCGGTGGTCACCAGGGTGTAGGACTCCTCCTCCATGGGGGTGCCCTTGTCGAAGTGGACGCGGACACGGATGATGTCATCCGTCATGAAGATCAGCTTTACGTCCGCGGCGTCGCCGTGGATGAGGTAGCCATTCTCCGTTTTTTCAAAGGATTCAAAACTGCGAAGCAGCATAACAGGTTCCTCCGTGTTGTTTTTTATTACATGCCGATCAGGTCGAACTGCTCAAACGAAACGGTCAGGTTGTAGTCCTTGCCCGGGTTTGCATACTTGACCTCGACCGCTTTCTTGGTCTGGCTGTAGTACCAGCCCTCAGCAGCCTCGTCGAACTTGCGGCGGTTGAGGAAGTGCTCGATCTTGCGGCCGTCCAGAGTGACCCAGAACGGGCTCTTCTCCTTGGCGATCATCTCCACCTTGACGGCCTTGACGGTGTCCTCATAGCTGCCCTCAGAGGTGAAGTCCATGGTGACACGCTCACCGGCGGTGGTGGTGATGGTGGTCTTGCGGAAGACGCCGCTCTTGAAATCGTTGGTCACGCCGTCATCATCATACAGAGTGGTGGTAACGGTGCCCTTGGGAGCCACGATGAGGTGGAGGTCGGTGGTGTGGTCCCCTCCATGGTCATCAGCTGGTTGTCCGCCATGGCGATGACAGCGCCCTCACGGATGAACATGGGGATGCTTGCCATGGTGACGGGGATCTCGATGGTCTGGCCGCCCTCGTAGCAGCGCATCTTGTTGCTCCAGTCGTACCACTTGCAGCCTGCGGGCAGGTAGACCTTGCGGGTCTTGGCACCCTCTTCGATGACGTTGGCCACCAGGATGTCACGGCCGAACAGGAACTCGAAGCTCTCCTCGTAGACATTGGGGTCATCCTGGAAATCGTAGACCAGAGCGCGCATGATGGGAGCACCCGTCTTGCTTGCGTTGTACTCCGCGCTGTACAGATACGGGTGAAGCGATAACGCAGCAGGATCGCGTCACGAATGAGATCTGCAGAGCCGCGGAACATCCAGGGCTCGGTCACGGTGTTATCGTTGGAAGCGGAGTGGATGGAGAAGCGGGCCTGGAAGATGCCCTGCTGCACCCAGCGGACGAACAGCTCCTCGGTGGGAGCGGGGCCTGCAAAGCCGCCGATATCCGCGCCCTCATTGGGCTGGCCGGAGAGGCCCATGCCGGTGATGATGGGGATATTGTACTTCAGGGACTTCCAGCTGGTGTAGTTATCGCCGCACCAGGTCTGGGCGTAGCGCTGGATGCCGGCGCTGCCGCTGCGGCAGACCATATAGGGACGAGCCTTGGCATTGTGTTCCACAACCGCGTCTGCACCCACCTTGCACATCAGGGTGCTCATAATGGGCTTCAGCTGAGCGATGGTGCCGCCCTTGCCGTCAAAGTCGCAGATGTCGTCCTTATCCATCAGACTGTCATACTCGCAGTTGTCGTTCCAGACGGAATCGGTGCCCACGGCAATGATGGACTCGGTCAGGTACTTCTTCCAGGCGGTACGGCCCTCGGGTTTGGTGAAGTCCCAGAAAGCGCCGTCGCCGCCCCACCATTTGCCAACGCCGTAGTTCTCGGGGTGTTTGCTGTCTTTCACAAAGACATCATCGGCGTTAAATTCATCAAAGCGGGGTTGCACAGCAGGACGCCCGGCTTGACGTTGGGCACGTTCTGGGCGTGCTTTTCGTTCATGGCATGGAAGTAAGCACTGGGGTCCTTGAAGCGCTCGGTGTTCCAGGTAAAGACACAGCGCTTGTTGTTCTGGCTGGTGTAGCCGCTGGACAGGTGGAATCCATCAATGGGGAAGCCCTCTTCCTTGATGGTGTCAACGAATCCCAACACAGCGTCGTCGCTGTCTTTCTCCAGCTCGGGGTAGTACATGCTGGAGCCCTGATAGCCCAGTGCACGCTTGGGCAGCAGTGCCGGACGGCCGGTCAGCAGGGTGTAGTTGTCCACGATGCGGGCAATGGTGTCGCCGCCGATCAGGAAGCAGTCCAGATCGCCGCCGTCTGCCTGAAAATAGGTGTAGCGGGGCCAGTAGTTGCTCTTCTCGCGGCCCATGTTGAACACGGACTCGTAGAAGTTGTGGTAGAACACGCCGACAGCCTTTTTGGTGTCACGATCCAGACGGATGTAGAAGGGGATGTGCTTGTAGAGGGTATCCATCTTCTCGGCATCGTAGCCCATCGCGTCGGTAGCACGCTCACGCTGGAACGTCTTGTTCTTGTCCAGCTCGCCGGTCTTCTCGCCAAAGCCGTAGAAGCAGTCGTCCTCTTTCATCCGGCTGTAAGCCACAACGCGGTTGTTGGAGTCCTTGACGAACGGGTTGCCGGGCAGGGTGCTGTACAGCTCCGAGCCGTCAGCGGACAGCAGCTTGAAATTGATGGGGTCTTTCTCGACCACCAGAGTCACCTTGCCGGTGGCAAAAGTGATGGTCTTGTCGTCCTCGGTGACCTCAGCCGCAAAAGGCTCCACGCGGGTGCGCTCGCCCTTGAACAGGTCGTCCATACGGTCTTCCCAGGCGGTGGTCATCAGGATGTAGGATTCCTCGGCCAGCTCGTGGTCAAAGCTGGCGCGGACACGGACGATCTCGTCGGTCACGAAGCAGACCTTGACATCCGCGTTGTCGGTGTGCAGCAGGAAAGCGCCGTCCTTGCGCTCCATGCCGGTAAAACGGGAGCAGATTTCCATAATGCAGTTCCTCATTTGTTTTTGTGGGGGTGTGGTTTCGGATACAAAAGCCCCCATTCCCCCTCAGATGCATGATATCTTCAGAGAAACGGGGGCAAACATTCAGTTGCTCAACCCAGAGCAGTCAGTCTCACATGGTCCAGCCCAGGCTGGGGACGAGGCCGCACAGATAAGGCACGACCAGAGCGATGGCCGGGATAAAGGTGACCAGGAACAGTGCCACAACCATAGCGGCGAACAGAGGCACGATGTACTTGGTAACGCCCTCGATCTTGACCTTGCCGACGCCGCAGCCAACGAACAGGCAGGAGCCGACGGGAGGAGTGACGGAGCCGATACCCAGGTTCATGATGAGCATGATGCCGAACTGGACATCGCTCATGCCGATGCTGCGGGTGATGGGCAGGAAGATCGGGGTGAAGATCAGAACGGCAGGAGTCAGGTCCAGGAACATGCCCATGACCAGCAGGAAGACGTTCATGATCAGCAGGATGACATAACGGTTGCTGGAAACGCTCATCAGGGCGTTGCTGATCGCAGCCGGGATGCCGGAGTAGCTCATGACGTAAGACATGATGGAGGAAGCGGCGATCAGGAACAGGATGGTAGCGCTGCTCTCCATGGTGTCAGCCAGCAGGTTGTAGAAGCTCTTCAGGGTCATCTCTCTGTAGAGGATGGAGAGCAGGCCGCAGTACAGGCACAGGACAACGCCGGCCTCGGTCGCGGTGAAGAAGCCTGCCAGAATACCGCCCATGACGATGATGACGGCCAGCAGAGAGGGCACTGCATCAATGATGATCTTGATGGCGGGATCGGGATCCTTGACGTCCGAGGACTTGTAGCCTTTCTTGACCGCGATGAACACAGCCAGACCAGCGACACACAGACCCATCAGGATGCCGGGCAGGTAGCCGCCCATGAACAGAGCAGCAACGGAAACGCCGCCAGCGGTGATGGAGTACAGGATCAACGGACCAGACGGGGGATCAGGATGCCGGTAGGAGCCGAGCAGATGTTGACGGCCGCGGAGTAGTTGGGGTCGTAACCCTCATCCAGCTCCAGAGGAGCCATGATGGAGCCCATTGCGGAAGTAGCTGCAACGGAAGAACCGGAAACGGCACCGAAGAACATATTAGCCAGAACGTTGGTGGCAGCCAGATAGCCGGGCATCTTGCCCACAGCCAGACGTGCCAGACGGACAAGGCGCTTTGCAATGCCGCCCTTGTTCATGATGTTGCCGCCCAGAGAGAAGAAGGGCAGTGCCAGCAGAGAGAAGGAGTCAATGCCCGAGAAGCAGCGCTGTGCGGCGGTCAGGGCAAAAATTGCGGGATCCATGCTGAACAGTGCCGTGAAGATGGATGCGATGCCGATGCCTGCAGAGATAGGCACGCCGGCCAGCAGCATCACAAAAAGGAACCGAACAGCAGTAACGTAGCCTGTGCAACCATTATGCGTTTTCTCCTTTCTTTTTCTTTACTGTCCAGGAAGAGCTGAACGTACTTCAGCACGCGGGCCAGAATGATGAAGATGCCGGAAATCGGCAGGATGGAATACAGGAGCTTAAAGGGAATGCGCATGACCGAGGAAACGTTGGTAGCGTTCGCGGCCAGCTTCCAGCCGCCATACACGAAGACATAGCCAACGAAGAAGACGATGGCAGCCTCGATGAAGACGCTCAGAAAGACATTGAACGCGCCCTTTGCACGGCCCTTGACCAGGTCCAGTGCCAGGTGCTTGTCTTTGTAGAAGCAGTATGCGGAACCGATCATGGAAGCCCAGATCAGGACATAGCGCAGAAACTCGTCCGTTACAGTGGAGGGGTTGCGCAGGATCCAGCGGGTAAAGATCTGCCAAGTGCCGCCTGCCAGCAGGGCGAACATTGCCACTGCCATCAGGAAACGCATGACATTATCCAGAATTTTATCCAGTTTTTTCACAAGATCATCTCCTTGAGCTTGGTTCCTCCCGCGCGGCCACGGGCAAAGGCACTCAATGCCCTGCCCGCGGCCTTTGGGAGGCAAGAATCAGAATGGAACTACGGCCAATCAGACCATTGCGCGGATCTCTTCCACGACCGCATAGGTGGTGGGGTTCGCGGTCTTGAGGTTCTCGTAGATGGGCTGCACAGCGGCCTGGAATGCGGCGATGTCCACATCCTTGACCAGCTCGACGCCGTTCTGGTTCACAGCCTTGTCCAGCACCTCGTCCTCGAACTTCTTCCAGGCGTCCTTGTACTCCTCAGTAGCAGCCTTGGCGCACTCGGTCACAGCGGACTTCTGATCGTCAGAGAACTGGTTCCAGATGTTGGAGGAGATGATCACCATATCGGGGATGCGGGTGTGCTCGTCGAAGCAGTAGTACTTGGTCACGTCGCCGTGGTCGCGCAGTGCGGTGACGTTGTTCTCGGCACCGTCGATGACGCCCTGCTGCATACCGGTGTAGATATCGCTGTAGCCCATAACGGTAGCGGAGCCGCCCAGGCAGTTCATCATGTCGATGGCCATCTGGCTGTCCATGGTGCGGATCTTCAGGCCCCTTCAGGTCAGCCGGGGTACGGATGGCGGTAGCCTTGGTGTAGAAAGAGCGAGCGCCGGAATCCAGCCAGGTCAGGCCGCGGAAGCCCTGATCGTCGGTGGACTCAAAGACAGCCTGTGCGGAATCGCTGTCCATGTAGGTGTAGTAGTGATCCTGATCGTCGAAGACATAAGGCACGGAGAAAGCGTTGTACTTCTCGCTGAAGTTGCCCAGCGTGGAAGCGGAGACCTTAGCCATGTCCAGAGCGCCGGCCTGGATCTGGGAGATCATATCAGACTCGCTGCCCAGGGTGCCGTTGGGGATGATCTGGATGTTGACAGTGCCGTTGGTCTTCTCCTTGACCTGCTCTGCAAAGCTGGTCAGCTGGATGTGAACAGCGTGGCTCAGCCAGGTTGTGGCCCAGCTTCAGGTTGAAGCTGCCGCCTGCAGCAGCTGCCGCGCCAGAAGCAGCAGTGCTGCCTGCTGCAGAGTTGTTGGAAGAGCCGCCGCAAGCGGTGAGCAGAGCGGAAGCGCCTGCAACTGCCAGGACCTGAACGAACTGTCTACGAGAGATTTTCATAGTGGATTTCCTTTCTTCTTCTTGCTTGTGTATACCACGTCACAGCCGGTCGGCCGTGAAACAACAAATTTGGAATGCAGCGGTCAGGACTCGCCGCGGTGGAACCGATCTTTCACCATCTCGATCAGGTCTTTCAGGTTAAGCCCCCACAGGCTCTTGGAGCGCTGCCAGTCCTTGCCGGTCTCCTTGGCAAGCACCTTTGCAAACCGCTCCGGGTTCGCCGGCAGCAGGCTGCCTTTGGGGATCATCACCGCCATCTGGCGGCTCTGGAACAGGTAGAAGTACTGGTCGTCCTCGACCAGCCGGTCGATCTTTGCAAAGGGGATGTGAGCACCGTTTTCCACGTCCACGCCGCCATCGTTGACCCGGCAGCTCACGGTAGTTTCCGCACCGCCCCGCTGCATGATGACGCCTTCTGCCGCCACCCGGCTCAAAAAGTCCGGCATGGCGAACATGGCACAGCCCACCAGCAGGCAGAGCACCTTGACCACCGTTGGGATGGGAACGAAGAGTGCCAGCATCACCAGCGCAAATGCCACGGCCAGCCAGACCAGCCGCTGCATCCCCTCGTAGGTGTAAAACTCTGTGCGGAACATCCGGCGGATGGTCTCATCGTTAAAGACCACTTTGGCTTCAAAATGATTCTTTGAGGTCTGCATGAGCTCTTCCTTTCCGTCAGTCACGAAACACGACGGCTGCATTTGTAAAATATACCAAAAATTTTGTCACTGTTTTGTCATTTTTGTTCTTGTCGTCTTCTTGCACTCATATCATACTAAAATTCCAATCCGTTTTCTTGCGGTTTTGTGATTCAAATATTGCAATTTGTGATATCAGCTGATATACTAGAGCCAAAATCAACGATAAAGCACATTTCTGATTTTTTTCACAAAGGTGGAATCGCTATGGAAATCGAGCGCGTTACGCATTATGTCGATAATGTCCTCACACAGGCGGAAGCACGGATGAGGCTGCGCAACACAAGACTGCTGGTGGCATGGTATACCAACCAGAAAAACGACCAGTCCGTGGTCCATTCCCACCCCTACCATGAGCTGGTGCTGCCCATCGGCGGCAGCACCGTGCGTTACTCCATCGACGGCAGTGTTTATCTGGTGCATGTCGGCGAGCTCATCTACTTCCCTGCTCAGATCTACCACGCCGGCATCTTCAATATTGATAACGACCACTCTGACCGTCTGGTCATCCAGATCGACGACGCCCTCTGGCAGGCCTGCCGCCGCAACGCAAACCTGAAAAACGCCGCCTGGATGCACAGCATCACCGTGCTGGACCCGGATGTCTGCAACAAGTGGGATTTTCAGCCTTTTTGTGCGGATGGCCCAGAGCCTGGAATTGCCAGCCCAGATGCGTGACATCGTTTTTGAAGCCCAGGTGTCGGAGATGATGCTGCTCATCACGCTGGCCACCGGCAGCGGCCAGACCACGGCCCCCAGCAGCACCAACGTTCTGGTGCAGCGTGCCGTGTCCTACCTGCAAGCTCACTATCAGGACCCGACCCTCACCACGGTAAAGCTGGCCCAGGAGCTCTATGCCAGCCGGGAACACCTCTCCCGCGCGTTTAAAGAGTGTACTATGGAGAGCATCCACAGCTACCTGACCCATCTGCGGATGCAGCACTGCCGCAAGGCACTGGAAGATGGTGTCTCCGTCCTCAACGCCTGCACCGAGAGCGGCTTCCCGGATTACAGCAGCTTCCTCAAAACGTTCCGGCGGCTGTATGGCATCACACCCGCGGAGTATCGCTCCCAGAACCGGAAGAAAGTTTGATTACGGAACGTATTAAGAGAAGCAAAAGTTCCATCATGGATATAAAAAGCAGCCACCTATGCGGTATGGCAAATGCAAAACGGGGCCGTTTCCTCTCTTTTCCAGAGAAGCGGAAACGGCCTCGTTTTGTTTATTTTTTCGGTATTCCCGCGGGGTCATGCCGAAGTGCGCCTTGAACGCCCGGTTGAAATAGGAGAGGTTTTCGAATCCGCACCGGGAGGCGATGGTCAGGACGGTCTCGTCCGTGGTCTGCAGCGCCTCGGCGGCGGCATTCAGGCGGTATTCGTTCAAAAAGGCAACGAAGCTCTGCCCGGTCATCTGCCGGAACCAGCGCATAAAATGGCTGGCGCTGAAAGAGCAGACCCCGGCGGCATCGGCGACCCGGAGCACCTCGGCATAATGGGCCGAGAGCCATTGCAGAACGGCTTTCAGCCGCTGGGTGTCGGCTGTTTCCGCGGGGAGCTGCTGCTTCCCCTGCGCAATGAGCAGGGAAAGGAAGCGCAGCAGCGCCCCCTTGACCAGCAGCTCGTCCGGGGAGCTTGGCGCGGTTGGCTTCCTCCACCTCCCGCAGGCAGGCAGCAGCCGGAAGCGTAGCACAAATCGTTCGGGGTCAGACGTGCCTGCAGCGACAAGCGCCCGCTTTGGAGCGGCAGCAGATACTTCTCGGCGCAAAGGTCTTCCGCGCCGCCCAGAAGCTCCAGCGCGAAGATGATATTTTCGTATTCCATGCACTGCCCCTCGGCCTGCCGCAGGGCGTGGAGGGTGCCGGGCGTAAAATGAAGATGTCCCCATGCGGGCCGGGCAGGTCACAGCGCCCACCTGCACCAGTCCTATGCCCCGCTTGACAAAGACCAGCTCCATGCTCTCCTGCCAGTGGAGCGCTACCTGTGGAAAATCCCCGGAATGGCGCAGGGATACAGATTAAAGGGGAACCGCACGGCACCGTGCTGCTTGGTTTCCTGCAAAGAAGCCTGATTTTGCATCGTCTCACCTCCTGATGATAGGATTGTACCATAGTCTGCACTTTTAGGCAAGATTTTGATCGTTTTATGTGGTATATCTTGAATTGCAGATGTCAAACCTGTTTTCCGTAGCAAAGGAGGATCCATTTATGAACTTCACCGAGACCTTACAGAATCTCACGGGCAAGCCACTGGTGGACTGCACCGATCAGGAGCTGTATCTGGCACTACTGGAGCTTGTGCGGCAGAAGAGCGCCGACCATGTGCAGCCGGTCACTGGACGCAAGCTGTACTATATCAGCGCCGAATTTCTCATCGGCAAGCTGCTGTCCAACAACCTCATCAATTTGGGGCTGTACGATGAAGCCCGCGATGCACTGGCTGCCGCCGGCAAGAGCCTTTCCGATATCGAAGAGGTGGAGCCGGAACCCTCTCTGGGCAACGGCGGTCTGGGCCGTCTGGCGGCCTGCTTCCTCGACTCTCTGGCAACGCTGAATCTGCCCGGCGACGGCGTGGGCCTGCGGTATCACTTCGGCCTATTCCGCCAGTCCTTTGAGGACGGCGTCAGAACGAAAAGCCCGACCCGTGGCTCACCGCCCACAGCTGGGCGGAAAAGACCGACATCACCTACCCGGTGGAGCTGGCAGGCAAAGAGTACACCGCCCGGCTGTACAAGCTGGCCGTTACCGGCTACGAGGGCCGCACCAACACCCTGAACCTGTTTGACCTTGACACCATTGACGAGCGCATCGTCCATGACGGCATCGCGTTCGACAAGACCGCCATCGACAAGAACCTGACCCTCTTCCTCTACCCGGACGATTCCGATGAGGCAGGCCGCCGCCTGCGGGTGTACCAGCAGTATCTGATGGTCTCTGCCGGTGCTCAGCTCATTCTGGCCGAGTGTGCCGCCCGGGGCTGCGATTACCACGATCTGGCCGACTATGCCGCCATCCAGATCAACGACACCCACCCGTCCATGGTAATCCCGGAGCTGATCCGTCTGCTGGGCGAAAAAGGGCATCGAATTTGAGGAAGCTGTGGAGATCGTCACCAGGACCTGCGCCTATACCAACCACACCATTCTGGCCGAAGCACTGGAAAAGTGGCCCCGCGCCTACCTGGATGCCGTTGTTCCCCAGCTGATGCCCATTATCGAAAAGCTGGATGCACTGGCCGGCACCCGCACCAAGGAGGAGAGCCTTGCCATCATCGACAAAGACGACCGGGTGCACATGGCCCACATGGATATCCACTTCACCCACTCCACCAACGGCGTGGCGGCGCTGCACACCGAGATCTTGAAAAATTCCGAGCTGCACGGCTTCTATGAGCTGTACCCGGAAAAGTTCAACAACAAGACCAACGGCATCACCTTCCGCCGCTGGCTGCTGGAGTGCGACCCGCGCCTGACCGCCACGCTGGAACAGCACATCGGCTCCGGTTTCCGCAAGGACGCGGCCGAGCTGGAAAAGCTGCTGGCGTTTGCCGACGACGAGACCGTTCTGAACGAACTGACCGCCGTGAAAAAAGCCAACAAGGCGGCCTTGGCGGAGTGGCTGCTGCGACCCAGAAGGTAACGGTGAACCCCCATGCCGTGTTCGATATCCAGTCCAAGCGTCTGCACGAGTATAAACGCCAGCAGCTGAATCTGCTGTACCTCATCCATCAGTACCACGAGATCAAGGCAGGGCATCTGCCTGCCGTCCCGCTGGTGAGCATCTTTGGTGCCAAGGCGGCCCCAGCCTATACCATCGCAAAGGACATCATCCACGCCCTGCTGACCCTGTCTAAGGTCATCGCCGCAGACCCGGAGGTGTCTCGGTGGCTGCAGGTGGTCTTTGTAGAGAATTACAACGTCACCGCTGCCGAAAAGCTCATCCCGGCCTGCGACCTGTCCGAGCAGATCAGCCTTGCCCTCAAGGAGGCTTCCGGCACCGGCAACATGAAGTTCATGCTGAACGGTGCGCTGACCCTGGGCACCATGGACGGTGCCAATGTGGAGATCAGCCAGCAGGTGGGGGAAGAGAACATCTATATCTTCGGCCAGACCTCCGATCAGGTCACATCGCTATGCCGTCGGCGACTACGACCCGGCCCAGTGGGTGGAGGGCGATGCCAACATCCGCCGTGCCATCCGCTTCCTCACCGGCCCGGAGATGCTGGCTGCGGGTCATGCCGAAAACCTGACCCGCCTGCACGACGAACTGATCCATAAGGACTGGTTCCAGACCCTGCCGGACTTCAACGCATACGTCGTGCGCAAGGAGCAGGCCCTCCGCGATTACGCCTGCGACCCCATTGGCTGGCGGCGCAAGTGCCTTGTGAACATTGCCAAAGCGGGCATGTTCTCCTCCGACCGCACCATTGCCGAGTACGACCGCGACATCTGGCATCTGGGCGAATAGTTTACGCGCGCTTTCCTATGGCAGTCGGAGCAGGCTCATCATGCCCCCAGAAAAGAAAAGCAGAGCGTTCCCGACGGGGAACGCCCTGTTGTACATTGATTGCATCGCCGTGGAGGACGAATACGGCAACACCCCGGCACAGCGGGCAGAACTGGACTGGCTGCTGTACAATAAGCCCTTGGAGTATGCACAGCTTGTGCTGGGTGAGGAGATGGAGCATTATCTCTCGCTTGGTTGCGACCACGGCAGGCTGGAAGATCAATGACATAAAAAACACAGCCCCACCTTTGGCGAAGGAGAAGCCAAAGTGGGGCTGTATTCAATGAAGGAGAAATGATGGGAATATCAGGTCACAGATTCAGTTCAAACTGTTCCACCGTAACAGTTGCTTTGCCATCGGCAGCAAAGGTGATGCCGTCGGCAGACTGGGGGTGTAGATCCATGCGGTCATGGTCTGTTCACCGTCGTTGACAAAGACCTCCACGCTGTTTTTGTCCAGCAGGATGCGGAGCTTGAGCGCACCGTTCTGGCTGCGGACCTTGCAGCTGCGGCGGTGAACGATGTCGGCACGGGAACCGGCATAGCTGCGATCCAGCGTCAGCTCGGAAGTGTAGGGGTCGTAGGTCAGGCTGGTGTGGTGGTCTGCATCGGCGGCCAGCTTCAGGGTAAAGGAGCGGTATTCGCCGGGCTGCACCGTAACGGTCAGGTCGGCCACACGGCCCTTGATGCCTTCCAGAGAAGTTTCGCCTTGCACCGTCACATTTTCGTGGAAGGGTGCGCTTACCGTGGACGGCGTCCAGCTCCCGCACGGGGGTCTGAACAATGCGTCCGTCCTTGATGTGCAGCTCGCGGGGGCAGATGGTCTGCCCGAACCACTTGCAGCCCTGGGGCTTATCCTCGGTGTCCGACCAGGTCTGCAGCCATGCGGTCATGATCCGGCGGCCATCCGGGGCAAGGGTGGTCTGGGTGGCGTAGAAGTCGATGCCGCCGTCCATCAGCTGCACATTTTCCTTGGTGAAGGTGTGGGTAGCTTGGTCGTAGCTGCCGATGAAGGCAATCACGTTGTGACCGTTGTGGAACTCGCCCTTGGGCAGCATCTCCATGGGGCCGAGCATCAAGACCTGCTTGCCGTCCAGCGGGAAGAAGTCCGGGCACTCCCACATTTTGCCGTACTGATTGTTGCAGCGTTCCAGCACCGTGACAAAGTGCCAGTCGAAGCCGTCTGCGCTCTGGAACAGTGCCGCTGCGCCGCTGTCGTCCTCGGCCCGGCAGACGGTGACGACGGGTAAGGTGCCGTCGGCCTCCCGCCAGATCTTGGGGTCCCGGAAATCAAACTTGCTGAAGCCTTCCGGCAGGTCTTTCTGGGTCAGCACCGGGTTGCAGGCAGGCTTTTCGTAGTCGAGCCCGTCACCGATGGCGATGCTCTGGGTCTGGATGTCCCGCATCTCCCCATTGGGCTGCTTTTCTGCCACCACACTGGTGTACATCAGCAGCTGCTTGCCGTCGTCCATCTCGGTGGCAGAGCCGGAGAAGCAGCCGGGGCCGTTATCCGCCGGGGAATCCGGGGCAAGTGCACAGGGCAGATACTCCCAGTGCAGCAGGTCGGTACTGACGGCGTGACCCCAGTGCATGGGCGCCCACCGCACATCGTAGGGTTATACTGATAGAACTGGTGATACTTCCCCTTATAATAAGAGAAGCCATTTGGGTCGTTCAGCCAGCCCACATAGGGGGTCATGTGATAAGCAGGGCGTTCCTCCGGGGAGATCGCTGCGCCGTGCTCGGCCTCATAGGCACGGGCTTTTTGTAAAGTCAAATCGTTCATGGAATCCTCCAAAGGAAAGAATTCTTATGCGTAGTAAGCATCCAGATATTTCTGCATAATGCCCAGATAGTCGGACAGGCCGTAGTCTTCCAGCTTGCTCAGATATTCGTTCCACTCTGCATCCTTAGTGCCGTTCATGATCCAGTTCGCCTTCTGCGTATTCATGTAGGTCTGCAGATCTGCCTGCAGGTTAGAGACCTGCTCGGTGTCCTCGTTGCTCATAAAGACATTGGGATAGACATAATCGTTGTTCATATCCGGGGTGTAGATATCCTTGATCCAGTCCAGACGGTACTGTGCATCGTCCGGGCAGGTAACGTATACACCATAGTAATCATCCAGAACCGCCAGAGGACCGCCTGACACACTGCGCCTCACGGACTTCCACGGGAGAAGCATCGCCCAGAGGAGCGTGCTTCAGCATGGGCTCGCCCTTATCGTTGGTGGACAGTTCAAAAATGTTAAAGCCTTCCGCATCGCCGTAAGTACCCCAGTTGTTCTGCGGAGACTGGAGGGGTGCGTACATCTGATCCAGCCATGCGCAAACCAGTGCAGGATTAGTCGCCTTTGCGGTAACAACGCATCTGCCGCGGGCAAAGCCGCTGGTGAAAGAGCCGTTCTGCGGGGTGATATTGCGGGTATCGGCGGTCAGGGCAGGCAGCGGCTCCCAGTCGGTCAGGTTGTCAATGTTGGCAACATCCCAGCTGAAGCAGACACCATAGCGGCCAGCCTTGCCCTTGGAAACATAGGTGGACCACTCCTGCGTGAAGCACTCCAGGTCGATGAGCTGCTCGGCATACAGCTTGTGCAGCCAGTCCAGACCATCACGGTAGCCCTGCTGGGTGGCGGCACAGATGACTTTCCGGTCGTTGGTAACGGCGATATGGCGGTCTTTGTCTGCATCGCCGTAGCCTTCGCCAAAGCCATTGATGAGGATGCTGGGATCCTGATCGCCGTTGTTGACGATGCAGGACATGGGGATGATATCGCCGTCAATGCCATACTCTGCCTTGATAGAAGCGGCGTTATCACGGAATGCCATCAGCACCTGCTCAAACTCGTCCACCGTGGTGGGCATCGACAGGCCGAGGAAGTTCAGCCACTTGGTATTGATGAAGCTCATGTTGCCAATGGTCTGGATGGCGGTCTTTTCGGAGCCGAGCTGCTCGATCCAGGGCAGTGCCCAGATATGGCCCTCGCTGTCGGTGCACATGGTGCGGTACTCCGGGTACTGCTCAAAGACCTTCTGGAGATTGGGCATATTGTTGTCAATGTAGTCTTCCAGATTGAGGATGACACCCTGATCTGCGTAGCGCAGCAGATTGCTGTCGGTAAAATCAGCAGTAAAAACAAAATCCGTCAGGGTGTTGGGGTTGGACATATTCAGGGTGATCTTATCGTTCCACTGGTCGGACTGGATGGCGGTCCAGTCGATGTGCACATTGGTCTGCTCTTCCAGACGCTTGAAGATGGTGCGGTTGTTCGGCTCGGATTCGCTGCCCACAGGGAAGCTGGTCATACCGGTAAAGGTGACCTTTTCGGACAGCGGAAATGTAACGGCACCGGTCGTGTCCACAGCTGCGGCAGCAGAATTGCTGCCGCCGGTGGATTTGCCGCCGCCACAGGCAGACAGAGCAGCAGCAGAGCCCGCCAGAGCGCAGACCTTGAGGAAGTTGCGGCGAGAGATCAGCTTTTTCATGGTATTTTCTCCTTTTTTGTGGTTCTTTTTCGTGTAACAGATGAGCGTACCGGCTCATAAAATTCTGGAATATCCTCAGCCTTTAATGGAACCAGCCATGATGCCGGCATCAAAGTACTTCTGGAAGAAGGGATACATCACCAGCAGCGGCAGACTGGAAATAATAATGGTTGCATATTTGAGCAGCTCTGCCATCTTCGCACGTTCGGCAGTGCTCTGGATATCTGCGATCATGCCGGATTCCGGCTGGCTCTGGATCAGGATGGAACGCAGCACCAGCTGCAGCGGCTGCTTCGATGCGCTGTTCAGGTAGATCATGGCATCAAAGTAGCTGTTCCACATTGCCACGAACTGCCACAGGGCCAGAACTGCCACCACCGGCATACAGACGGGCAGCAGGATCTTGAAGAAGTAAAGCATCTCGCTGGCTCCATCCACATCCGCAGCTTCGCGCAGCTCACGCGGGACGCCCTGATAATAGGTACGGGCAATGATCATGTTCCACACGCTGAATGCTCCCGGCAGAATGACCGCCCACATGGAATCCAGCAGACCCAGATTGTTGATGAGCAGGTAGGTGGGGATCAGACCGCCGCTGAAAAACATCGTGATCACAAACAAGGTGTTGAAGATCGTTTTGCCTTTGAAGTCCGGCAGCGACATGGGATAAGCGGCAAGCATCGTCACAGCGACCGAGATGATGGTGAAGATGATCGAGTAAAGTACTGCGTTCCTGAAGCCGACCCAGATCTGCTTGTCCGAAACGACACGCTGGTAAGCATCCAGACTCCACTTGCTGAAATCAAAGGAGATGCCCTTGTTTTGCAGCGTGACCGGGTCCATAAAGGACGCGATGACGATGTAGATCATCGGAACGATGATTGCCAGCAGGAACAAGCCCAGAAGTGCGTAGCCGCAGTACAGGATGATCTTATCTTGTCTGGTGTAGAGGGCCATTTTTGATTTTTTCTGTTTTGCCATGGTAAACCCCCCTCCTTACAAGCCCTTGCCATCGTTCATTTTGGCAACGATCTTGTTCACTGCGATCAGCAGGATGACGTTGACAATGGTGTTGAACAGACCGACTGCCGTGGAAAAGCTGTAATCGCCGTCCAACAGGCCCTTTTTATAAACGTACGTTGCAATGATCTCGGCAGTGTTCAGGTTCAGGTCGGTTTGCAAGGCATAGGCTTTTTCAAAACCAATGCTCATGATGTTGCCTGCCTGCAGGATGAACTGAATAACGACCATATCCTTAATGGCGGGCCACTCCACCGTCATGATCTGCTGGATCAGGTTTGCGCCGTCGATCATCGCAGCTTCCTTCAGATCTTTGCTGGCGTTAGAAAGAGATGCGGTGTACATGATGGATGCCCAGCCGGCACCCTGCCAGATGCCGCTGATGATGTAGATGGGGCGGAACACTTCCGGCAGCGTCATGAAGTTGATGCTGGTGTGAAGCAGGCCGTTCACCGGGCCGGTGACACTCAGCAGCACCCGGACGATGCCGCACAGCACGATGACCGAGATGAAGTTGGGCATATACAGCACCAGCTGCACCTTCTGCTTGATCTTCTTGCTCTCGATCCGGTTGAGCAGGAATGCCAGCAGGATAGGAATCGGGAAGCCCCAGCAGACCGTAGACGCTCAGCTTCAGGGTGTTGATCAGATAGCGCTGGAAGTCCGGCGAGGACATGAAGCGGGTAAAGTTTTTGAAGCCTACCCACTCGCTGCCCCAGATACCTTTGAAGGGATTGTACTTCTGGAACGCGATCAGCACACCGCCCATGGGAGCGTACTTGAACACCAGCGTCAGCACCACGGCAGGCAGCAGGAACAACAGGTAAAGCTGCCAATGCCGTTTGATGTAGACCCATGTGTTGTGCAGCTTGCGTTCTGCTGCCAGCACAGCCGTTTCCGACGAGGCTGTCTTTGCTTTCATGAATCATTCTCCTCCTTTTTTGATTTGTTTGCCGCTTGATTTGCATTTTACATTTGCACCTTTGAATTTTGCACGTTTTTTACTTTGATTGTGCAAATGTAAAACTCTGTAATTCATTTATACCACGCAAGCAAGCGAATGTCAACGATAATTCATAGTATATATCAAGAAATACTGTGGATTTGTACAGATGCACAAATTCGAAAGTGCGCAAATATGCAAAATGATGATTTGCATTTTTACGTTTGACTAATTTGTGCATTTGCACTATACTGGAGTCATAAAGAACAAGATCCGTCACCAGACTTTATCTATAAAAGAGGGAACATCCGCCTCTATACTGTAAAGAAAGAGGATGACTTATGGCAACCAAAGTCACCATTCAGGATATTGCAAACGAACTGCAGCTTTCCCGCAACACAGTTTCAAAGGCCATCAACAACACCGGTGTGCTGGCAGATGCCACACGGGAGAAGATCCTGCGCAAAGCCGCCGAAATGGGCTATAAGCAGTTCGCCTATCTGCCGCTGTTTCAGGACGACGCTGCAAAAACAGCAGCGCCTTCCATTCTGCCGAGTGACAAACGGGAGATCGCCATGCTGACGACCCGGTTTCTGAACAGCTCTCACTTTTCCTCCATGATGCTGGATCGTTTCCAGTCGGAAATCGAGCATCTGCATAGCTGTACGACCATTCATCGCATTTCTCCCATAGAGCTGAAAGAGAAAAAGCTTCCATCTTCTCTCAACATCCAGCGCACAGCCGGCATCATCTGCTTTGAAGTATTCGACTATGACTACGCACAGATGCTGTGCGATCTGGATGTTCCGCTGCTGTTTGTAGACAGCCCTGTGATGAATATGCGTCCTCCTCTTAAAGCTGACCGCCTTTATATGGAAAACCGCATTGAGATCCAGAATGCGGTGACCCACATGGTCCAGCGCGGCAAAAAACGCATCAGCTTTGCGGGGGATAAAAACCACTGTCAGTCCTTCTTTGAGCGTTATATGGCTTATAGGGATGCAGTGGAGCACTTTGGTCTGACAGAAGGCCTGAGCACCTGTGCGATGCCATCGGGACAGCAGAACTATCCGGTATCCCTGTACGAAACCATCCGTCGGTTCAAAACGATGCCGGATGCCTTTGTCTGCGCCAATGACTTTGTTGCCATGGATCTGGTCAGGCATTGGATGAGCTGGGGTATTCGGTTCCCGATGATATCTGGGTCTGCGGCTTCGATGACAGTCAGGAGGCGTCCTACTTTGCCCCCCCGTCTGACTTCGATCCATATCCATGGACAGATCATGGGCTACACCGCTGCCAATCTGCTTATGACCCGCATCGAAGAGCCATCGCTGAACTATCGCACCGTCTATACGGAAACCAACCTGATCCTGCGCGAATCCACAGGAGATTGAGCGAAAGGAGAACCCCATGCGTGACCTGTTCAATACGGACAAGCCGCTGTTTGCTGTGCTGACGAAATTGACTTACAGTGCTTACCTGAACATCTTATGGCTCGTGTGCAGCCTGCCCATCGTTACCATAGGGGCTTCTACGACCGCCTTGTTCTACGTCACGCTCAAAATGGCGGAAGATCGGGACGATGGTCTGACCCGGATGTTTTTAAGGCGTTCCGGGAAAATTTTAAGCCTGCCACAAAACTCTGGCTTATCCTGCTGGCAGTCGGCAGTTTCCTGGCTGCGGATGGCTTTGTGCTGCGCCGAATGTGGAGCGAAAACATTTTCTGGACGCTGCTCACTGCAGTGCTTATTGGTGCGGCAGTTCTGTACGGCATCGTTCTGCTGTATACCTTTCCTCTGCTGGCACGGTTTGAAAACACCACCTTCGGCATCCTGAAAACAGCGTTTCTCGTGGGTGTCCGGTATCTGTTTTGCACCCTGCTGATGGCGGCGATCTATGGCATCATGGGGTACGTCATAGTGTTTGTGTTCACGCCTGCATTCCTGCTGGGCATGGGCTTCTGCGCCATGCTCTGCTCCTTTCTGATGCTTCGGATCCTCTATCTGATCGGTGGAGACCCTGATGCAGTACACGAGGAATACGACCATGACGAAAACTGACCGGGATACGCTCCGCTCCCTCCATGGGCGCAAAAAGTGGGAGCACATCTGGGCATATTACAAACTGCCCATTGCGATCGTGCTCATCGTCGTGTATATCCTCGGCTATGCAGCCTACCGCCATGTGACGAAAAAAGAGGATGTGCTTTACCTTGGTCTGGTAAATATCACTGCCGGGTCTGATCTGACGGAACAGCTTACCACCGGCTTTGCCGAGGCGCAGGGTCTGACCAAAAGCAACAGGTCGATCTGCTGTCCGGCTTGCTGCTCAGCGAAAGCGAACGCGCAGAGGAGCAGTATGTATATGCTTCGGAGATGAAGCTGCTGGGTGCAGTCAGTGCCCAGCGGTTAGATGTTGTTCTGATGGACGAATATGCACGGGATCGACTGCTGGCAGATGATTATTTTCTCGATCTGCGGACACTGGATGCGTCTTTCCATGCACTGCCGGGTCTGAACGCCGGTGGGATCGTGCTGGATATTTCGGACACGCCGTTTGTCAGGCAGGCAGGTTTTTCTGGCAAGGTCTATCTTGGGGTAGTGCAGAATGCACCGCACCCGGAGCGTGCAGCCGCTTACATTCATTATCTGTTCCAGCGGTGATCGTTGGGTTTCACATCAAGAATAAGGAGAATTATCATGGACATTGTAACGATTGGTGAAGTTTTGATCGACCTGACCCAGACCGGCAAGGATGCGCGCGGCATCCCTCAATTTGCCGCAAACCCCGGCGGTGCCCCGGCAAATCTGGCTGTGGCTGCTTCCAGACTGGGCGCACAGACCGCCTTTATCGGCAAGGTGGGTGCGGATGCCTTTGGCCGCTACCTGAAAGAGGTTCTGGTGGAAAACAAGGTGGATGTTTCCGGCATGGCGGTGGATACAGACCATCCCACCACCATGGCCGTCGTGTCAGTGGATGCCACCGGCGAGCGGGATTTCAGCTTCTACCGCAGCGCCAACGCTGACGTGATGCTGAGCAAAGAGGACATTTCGGAGGGCGCTCTGAAAGCTGCCAAAATCGTCCACTTCGGTTCGGTCAGCCTGACCGCCGACCCCTCCCGCACCGCTACGCTGGATGCTGCCACCCGCGCCCAAAAAGCTGGGTGCTACCATCACCTACGACCCCAATTACCGTGCCAACCTCTGGAAGAACAAAGAGGAAGCCATTGCCCAGATGAAGGCTCCCCCTGCCGCTGGTGGATATTCTGAAAGTGTCCGATGAAGAGCTGCCCCTGCTCACCGGCACCACCGACTGCGAAAGCGGCAGGGCACAACTGGCACAGAACGGAATCCGGCTGATTTTTGTCACCCTGGGTGCAAACGGCGTATTCTACCGCTTTGGGGACAAGACCGGCCATGTGGCTGGCGTTCCCTGCAAGGTAGGCGACACCAACGGCGCAGGCGATACCTTCTTTGGGGCTGCCCTGTCCAAGCTCTGCAAGGAGGAGCTGGACACCCTGACGGTGGACAAGCTGGAAGGCATTCTGGCCTTTGCCAACAAGGCGGCAAGCATCACCACCAGCCGCCACGGCGCTATCCCCGCCATGCCCACCCTTGCAGAAGTGGAGGGCTGAACCATGGCAGTAAAGCAGGAATTTGAGTCCCGGTTTGCCAAGCACAAGGACGAGCTGGAATGGCTGTTCATGGAGCTGTACCACAACCGGGAAGGGCTGGAAGTTCTGGAACAGGAGATGGCAGAAGCCTACAACGCCCGCAACGCCGAGCTGAAAGCACTGGACAAGGCGCGCTCTGCCGACCCGGAGTGGTACAAGCGGGGCAATATGTTCGGCATGACCATGTACACCGACCTCTTTGCCGGAAATCTGAAAGAACTGGCCAGACCGTTCCGCAGGTGTTCCCCAACACCGCGCCCGGCAA